>OOIG01000448.1_pt1 | contig 35879 bp, 29 predicted proteins | sample 1692091 | NCBI WGS metagenome assembly OOIG01 (sample SAMN06348188, study PRJEB24527) | human gut metagenome | biome: human gut; feature: ankylosing spondylitis patient; material: feces | host: Homo sapiens | place: China | collected 2015-10 | reverse complement strand
TGCTTGACTATTTTTTCCTTTAGGTTTATAATAATGAATTACTAATGATGATGGGGGATTGTGCGCCTATTTTGCCTCGGAGCAATTTTCAAAAGCGCTGAAACCCGTTGTTAATGCTTGCTCTTGCGGCTTTACAGCCGCAAAATATACGGAGGAGTGATTGTAAACCTATGGAGCCGACTTCAATGGTAAAACCGGTACGGTTGGGCAATAATAACCGAATGACCTTTTCTAAGATCAATGAAGTTATTGATATGCCTAATCTCATTGAAATTCAGAAGGATTCGTACAAATGGTTTGTTGAGGAGGGGCTGAAGGAAGTATTCAGGGATATGTCCGATATAACGGACTACAGCGGAAACCTGAGACTCAGCTTTGTTGATTACCGCCTTGATGATACTCCGAAATACGATGTTACCGAGTGCAAAGCGCGTGATACAACATATGCCGCGCCGCTGCGCGTTACCGCACACCTTGTAAACAGCGAAACCGGGGAAATTAAGGAAAGCGAGGTGTCCATGGGCGATTTCCCGCTCATGACCGAATCGGGCACGTTTGTTATAAACGGTGCCGAGCGCGCTATTGTTTCCCAGCTTGTGCGTTCGCCCGGTGTTTATTTTGCCGAAAAGACTGATGAAAAAACCGGCAAACGCCTTTTCTCCTCCACCATAATTCCTAACCGCGGCGCATGGCTCGAATACGAAACATCACCTAATGATGTGCTTTATGTACGTATTGATAAAAACCGTAAGCTGCCCATTACTACATTTATACGTGCGCTGGGTAAGGGTACAAACGACCAGATAAGAGAGCTTTTAGGTGAGGACGAGCGTCTTGCCGCAACCTTAGAGGCGGACGATACCAAATCGGTTGAGGACGCGCTTGTAGAGGTTTATAAAAAGCTGCGACCGAGCGAGCCTGTAACCATAGAGGGCGCTAAGTCTTATCTTGATCAGCTTTTCTTTGACGCGCACAGATATGATATTTCACGCGTAGGCCGCTATAAATACAATAAAAAATTGGCAATAGGCGCCAGAATACGCGGCGCTGTGCTTTCGCGCCCGGTTGCAGACCCTGTTACCGGTGAAATTCTCGCCGAGGCTGATGTAACCGTAAGCCGTGAGCTTGCCGATACTATAGAGCGTAAGGGCGTAAAAGAGGCTTACATTAACGTAATGGATTTTGAGGGCAACGTTACCGAGGTAAGGGTGCTTTCAAACGGTATGGTAAGGCTTTGCGACTTTACCGATTTCACCCCCGAAGAATTAGCTGAGCTTGATGAGCTTGGAATTAACGAGAACGTTTCCTTTGAGGCGCTTAAAAAGCTGCTCGAAGAAACAAACGGCAAGGAAGAGTTGCGCGAGGCTATTTTGGCTAACGCCGATAACCTTATTCCGAAGCACATAACGCTTGATGATATTTTCGCGTCGGTAAACTATTTCCTGGGACTGCCGCATAATGTGGGCACTGTTGATGATATAGACCACTTAGGCAACCGCCGCATACGTTCGGTAGGCGAGCTTTTGCAGAACCAGTTCCGTATAGGCATTTCCCGTATGGAGCGCGTTGTTCGTGAAAAAATGACCCTGCAGGCGCAGGATCCTGACAGCATTACGCCCCAGTCGCTTATAAATATACGTCCGGTTGTGGCGGCTATAAAGGAATTTTTCGGTTCTTCACCGCTTTCGCAGTTTATGGACCAGACAAACCCGCTTTCAGAGCTTACGCACAAGCGCCGTCTTTCGGCACTGGGTCCCGGCGGACTTTCCCGCGACCGCGCTTCATTCGAGGTGCGCGACGTTCACTATACGCATTACGGACGTATGTGCCCGATAGAGACACCTGAAGGACCTAACATCGGTCTTATCTCCTATCTTGCAACATTTGCAAAAATCAATAAGTATGGCTTCATAGAAACCCCGTTCCGCAAGGTTGATAAGGAAACCGGCAGAGTTCTTGACGAGGTCCGCTATATGACTGCCGACGAAGAGGACGAATACATTGTAGCTCAGGCGAACGAGCCGCTTGACGAGGCAGGTCATTTTATAAACAAAAAGGTTACTGCCCGTTATCTTGACGGTTTCCGTGAGGTTGAGTCCTCCCGTGCCGATTATATGGACGTTTCGCCGAAAATGGTGGTTTCCGTTGCAACGGCTATGATTCCGTTCCTTGAAAACGACGATACCAACCGCGCACTCATGGGCTCAAACATGCAGAAGCAGGCTGTGCCGCTTTTACGCCCCGAAAACCCGATTGTTGCGACCGGTATGGAATACAAGGCGGCGGTAGACTCGGGCGTTGTTGTGCTTGCAAAGCGCGACGGCGAGGTTACCTATGTAAGCGCAGATTACATTAAGATTCGTGCTACAAACGGCGAAATTGACGAATATAAGCTTATAAAGTTCCTGCGTTCAAATCACGGCACCTGTATAAACCAGCGCCCGATAGTGGCAGTTGGTCAAAAGGTTAAGGAGCACGAGGTTATTGCCGACGGTCCGGCTACGAGCAACGGCGAAATATCCCTCGGCAGAAACGCCCTTATCGGCTTTATGACATGGGAAGGCTACAACTACGAGGACGCAGTTCTTATAAACGAGCGCCTGGTGCGTGATGACGTTTATACCTCTATTCATATTGAGGAATACGAGCTTGAAGCGCGCGATACAAAGCTCGGACCCGAGGAAATAACAAGGGATATACCGAACGTAGGTGAAGATGCGCTTAAGGACCTTGACGACCGCGGCATTATCCGCGTGGGCGCAGAGGTTACCGCAGGCGATATACTTGTAGGTAAGGTGACGCCCAAGGGCGAAACCGAGCTTACCGCCGAGGAAAGACTGCTCCGCGCGATATTCGGCGAAAAGGCGCGCGAGGTAAGAGATACCTCTCTCCGCGTTCCGCACGGCGAATACGGCACTATTGTTGACGTTAAGGTATTTACAAGAGAAAATTCGGCTGAGTTAAGCCCCGGCGTAAATGTTGTTGTTCGCTGCTATATAGCGCAGAAGCGTAAGATCTCGGTCGGCGATAAAATGGCGGGACGTCACGGTAACAAGGGCGTTGTGTCACGTATTCTCCCGAGCGAGGATATGCCTTTCCTGCCGGACGGCACTCCGCTTGATATAGTTCTGAACCCGTTGGGCGTTCCTTCCCGAATGAACATCGGTCAGGTGCTTGAGGTTCACTTAGGCTATGCCGCGCGCGCACTCGGCTGGAACATCTGCACACCTGTATTTGACGGTGCGCACGAGGACGATATACGTAAGTGCTTCTCAATGGCAGAGGAATTTACAAAGTCTGATGATTATGAATATAAGAACAGCGCAAAGCTTGACTTCTCGCGTATTCCGCTGACGGCTGACGCTAAGACTCAGCTTTATGACGGACGTACCGGTGAGCCGTTTGATAACCTTGTAACCGTTGGTTATATGTACTACCTCAAGCTGCATCACCTGGTTGACGATAAGATTCACGCGCGTTCTACCGGTCCGTACTCGCTCGTTACTCAGCAGCCGCTCGGCGGTAAGGCTCAGTTCGGCGGTCAGCGTTTCGGAGAAATGGAAGTTTGGGCGCTTGAGGCATACGGCGCGGCTTACACCCTGCAGGAAATACTCACCGTTAAGTCGGATGACGTTGTGGGTCGTGTTAAGACCTATGAGTCAATCGTTAAGGGTCAGAACATTCCGAAACCGGGTGTGCCTGAGTCGTTTAAGGTTCTTATTAAGGAATTACAGTCCTTGGGTCTTGACGTTAAGGTGCTCGACCGCAATAACGAGGAAATCGACTTGAAGCAGAGCTTTGAGGATGACGACGATATAGGTCTCGGAACACCGTCTATTCCCGAAAATGGGGGCGAGGACGTTGATTTTGACGGTCACTCGGTTGCCGACGATTTAACCGGATTCGGGCTTGAAGATGAAAACGGCGACGCAATAACCGAGGATGAATATGACGAATTCGCATCTGACAGCGAATTTGACGACGAAAATTAAACGGAGGGGCAGATATGGCAGAAATTGAATTTGAATCAATAAAAATAGGACTTGCGTCTCCCGAACAGATAAGAAGCTGGTCGCACGGCGAGGTTACAAAGCCCGAGACCATTAACTACCGTACCTTAAAGCCGGAGCAGGGAGGACTTTTCTGCGAGCGCATTTTCGGGCCGCAAAAGGACTGGGAGTGCCACTGTGGAAAGTACAAGCGCATACGCTATAAGGGCAAGGTCTGCGAGCGCTGCGGCGTTGAAGTAACGCGCGCAAAGGTTCGCCGCGAGCGTATGGGCTCAATAGAACTTGCAGCCCCGGTTTCGCACATCTGGTATTTCAAGACTATTCCTTCAAGAATGGGTCTGGTGCTTGATATTACTCCCAAGGCGCTTGAGCAGGTGCTCTATTTCTCACAGTATATAGTTACCGACCCCGGTACTACGCCGCTTGAGAAAAAGCAGCTTTTAAACGAAAAGCAGTACCGCGATATGCGCGAAAAGTATGAAAACGACTTTGAGGCGGGCATGGGTGCAGAGGCTATTAAAAAGCTGCTCTGCGAAATTGACCTTGATAAAACCTGCGATGAGCTGCGTGCCGAGCTTGAAGACGCAACAGGGCAGAAGAGTATACGTTTGTTAAAGCGGCTTGAGGTGCTTGAAGCGTTCAGACAGTCGGGCAACCGCCCCGAGTGGATGATACTTGACGTTATTCCGGTAATTCCGCCCGATTTGCGTCCGATGGTGCAGCTGGACGGCGGACGTTTTGCAACGAGCGATTTAAACGACCTTTACAGGCGTGTTATTAACCGTAACAACCGCTTAAAGAGACTGCTTGAGCTGCGCGCGCCGGATATAATAGTCCGCAATGAAAAGCGTATGTTGCAAGAGGCAGTGGACGCACTTATTGATAACGGCAGACGCGGCAAGCCTGTAACAGGCCCCAACAACCGCGCGCTTAAATCCCTTTCGGATATGCTGAAAGGTAAACAGGGACGTTTCCGTCAGAACCTGCTGGGTAAACGTGTTGACTATTCGGGACGTTCGGTTATAGTTGTAGGTCCTGAGCTTAAAATGTACCAGTGCGGCGTTCCGAAAGAAATGGCGCTGGAGCTTTTCAAGCCCTTTGTTATGAAACGCCTTGTTGAAACAAAGGCTGTTACAAATATTAAGTCGGCAAGAAAAATGGTAGAGCGTGCCTCCACCGAAATTTGGGACGCGCTTGAAATGGTTATTAAGGAGCACCCCGTGCTGCTCAACCGCGCGCCGACTCTTCACAGACTCGGTATTCAGGCATTTGAGCCGGTACTGGTTGAGGGTAAGGCGTTAAAGCTGCACCCGCTTGTTTGTACGGCATACAACGCCGACTTTGACGGCGACCAGATGGCTATTCATATCCCGCTGTCGGCAGAGGCTCAGGCAGAGGCTCGTTTCCTTATGCTTGCGGCAAACAACCTCTTAAAGCCGTCCGACGGTAAGCCTGTTACCGTTCCTACGCAGGATATGGTACTCGGTTCTTACTACCTTACCCTTGTTAAGTCCGATGAAAAGGGCGCAAACAAGATATTCAGGGATAAAAACGAGGCTATAATGGCTTATAACGACGGTATTGTGGGTCTTCACGCGCCTATCAGAGTGCGTATGACCAACGATAAGGGTGAGCACGGTCTTGTTTGGTGCACCGTCGGCTTTATAATCTTCAATGAGTCGATTCCGCAGGATTTAGGCTTTGTTGACAGAACCGACCCCAAGCACGCACTTGACCTTGAATGGATCTATACCGTTAAAAATCCCGACGCTAATGTTATTGAGAGCAACGACGATATTATTCAAAACAAGGTTGGCAAAAAGCAGCTCGGTAAAATTATTGACCGCTGCATTACAATGCACGGAACGAGCGAATCCGCTATAGTTCTTGATAATATTAAGGCGACCGGCTTTAAGTATTCCACCAAGGGCGCTATTACCGTTGCGGTTATAGACGCGGTTATCCCGCCGGCGAAAAAGGAAATACTTGCAGGTGCCGAATCTCAGATTGATTTGGTAACCCGCGATTACAGGCGCGGTCTTATAAGCAACGACGAGCGCAGCCGCCATGTTATTGAAATATGGAACAAGGCGACCGAGGACGTTGCCGACGCACTGAAGGGCAACCTTGATGAGTTCAACCCGATATTTATGATGGCTGACTCGGGCGCGCGCGGTTCTATGAGCCAGATAAGACAGCTTGCAGGTATGCGCGGACTTATTGCGAATACCGCCGGTAAGGTTATTGAAGTACCTATCCGTGCTAACTACCGTGAGGGTCTTAACGTACTTGAATACTTTATTTCTTCGCGCGGTGCGCGTAAAGGACTTGCCGATACCGCTTTGCGTACTGCCGACTCGGGTTATCTTACCCGCCGTCTGGTTGACGTTGCGCAGGATGTTATTGTCCGTGAGGACGACTGCGGCACTGAGGAAGGTCTTACCGTTGCCGATATTAAGGACGGCAACCACATTCTTGAACCGCTTGAGGAACGTCTTGAGGGCAGATACCTGCTCCACGATGCAGTTGACCCGAATACCGGCGAGGTTATTTGGTCCCACGAGGATATGGTTACGGGCGAGGGCGCCAAGAAAATTGTTGACGCCGGAATTACAAGCATTGAAATTCGCTCGGTGCTCACCTGCCACAGCCACCACGGCGTGTGCAAAAAGTGCTATGGGCGTAACCTTGCAACCAGCAAACCGGTTACCACGGGCGAGGCTGTCGGCATAGTTGCGGCGCAGTCCATAGGCGAGCCGGGTACACAGCTTACCATGCGTACCTTCCACACGGGCGGTATTGCAAGCACGGAGGATATTACACAGGGTCTTCCGCGTGTTGAGGAGCTGTTTGAGGCACGCAGACCGAAGCGCTGCGCACTTATCGCTAAAATGGACGGTACAGTTCGCATTGCTGAGGAAAAGAAGAGCAATGTGGTTATAATAACCAACGATGAGCTTAAAACCGAGGAAAAGGTTACTATTCCTTACGGTATTCGCTGCCTTGTTAAGGACGGCGACGAGGTTAAGGCGGGCGATATGCTGATACCGGGCGCTAAATATCCGCAGGATATTCTTGAGGCGCAGGGACCCGAGGCTGTTGAAGAATATATCATAGCCGAAATTCAGAATGCATACCGCACACAAGGTGTTGATATCAACGATAAGCACATTGAGGTTATAGTTCGCCAGATGATGCGCAAGCTGCGCGTTACCGACCCGGGCTCAACCGACCTGCTGCAAAACGTAAGCTATGAGTACAAGGAAATTGCCGAGGCAAACGCCGCTGTTCAAGCGCGTATTGACGCGGGCGAGGAGGGGCTTACAAAAGCAACCTACCGCGCTACGCTGCTCGGTATTACAAAGGCTTCCTTGGCTACCGAATCGTTCTTATCGGCTGCGTCCTTCCAGGAGACTACGCGCGTGCTTACCGAGGCCGCTATTAAGGGCAAGGTTGACCCGCTGTTCGGTCTTAAGGAAAACGTTATTATTGGTAAGCTTGTTCCTGCGGGAACAGGTATGCGCTGTGCGGAAATAAACCCGCCGGAGTATGACGAAACAGAAATATCCGATGAAGGTATTCCGACTGATGCCGATGATATGCCGGATGCGGCTATGGCTGAATAACAGCAATAAATTTTAATAATGTATAATGCTTTAAACGCGGTCTGTCGAGTAAAATCGACAGACCGCGTTTTCGTTATTTAACGAATTGTTATAGCCCCTCCTGCGATTTCAGCATATTGTACTCGTTCGCTATGCTGAACCAGGTGTTAAAGCCCACAAGCCCGCTTTGCGGCAGCCCGAAAAGGCGCTGAAAGGTATAAACCGCGTCGCGCGTTTGTGTGCCGTAATACCCCGTGACCGGAATTTCGGGAATTTCGGGGTATACCCTGCCGATATACGACAGATAGGTTTGAATATCGCTTACGTTTTCACCCTGCGAGCCTACGCTCAAAACATAACCGGGGTATATTTTTGCAAGCCCGCTTTCATAGCCCGCGGGCAGCGACTGCACGCTGGCGCGGTATTCGCGGTTTAATATATTCCAAAGCGCGGCGTTTGCCCTGCCCGTTACGGGCAGACCGTAAAAGCGCTGAAAGTTCTCAACCGCCTGAACCGTTGCAGGGTCGAATATGCCGTTTATGGTTACGGGGTCAAGCTCGGGGTTAAGGTAGGCTATAACGTCCATATAATATTGCAGCGCCCTGACCGGAAGCCCCTCCATTCCCGCAGAAAGCTCGGGCGTGTAGGGCAGAGACGCCTCGCCTATGCTTATACCCTCGCTTGTAAGCTCGGAAAGCTGCTTCACACCGTTATAATAGCGCTTAATTGTGTACCATGTGGCTTTATCCACCTCGCCTGTTACGGGCAGTGAAAAAATGCGTTGAAACGCCCGCACCGCGTCCTCTGTATCAACGCCGTAAAAGCCGTTTTCAAGGCGAATTTTCGGTATTGCGGGGTAGTTTTGCGCTATTCGGTTAAGCTCGGTCTGTATTACTTTAACGCTGTTGGAGTCATCCCCCGGGCGGAGCGGCTCGCCGGGGTATGATTCGCCGACAGACGTTACGGGCGTATCGGTAAGAATTAAAATATCGTCACCGTAAAATCTTTTGAGTATTTCAAGCGGGGAAAGCCCCTGCTCGGCAAGAGAAACCGTGCCCCACTGCGAAAGCCCCGCGCAGGTTGAGGTGGTGCCGTTGCAAAACTGAGTGAAAAGGGGCTGTATGCTGCCCTCGCGCACCACGTATTCGTCAAATATTTCGTCCACAATATCGTTTATGTTTTCAAAAATATCCCTGTCGGGAACAAATGCTTGGTCATACCTTGTGGTATTGGTTATATCAAAATCATACCCGCGCGAGCGGTACCACTCGGTGTAAATTCGGTTGAGCGCATAGCTTATAATTGCGTAAATATTCGCGCGCAGCGCGTTTTCGGGCCAAGTAGGGTAAATTTCGCTCGAAGCGACGTTTTTAATGTAATCAACAAACGGCACCACCACGTTTTGTGCAGCAGAATCGGGCGCGCCGAGGTGCACCGTTATGGTTTCGGGTATTACGGGAGCGACTATATTAGGCATAATATTACCCCCTTTTAAAGCTCAAACGATGAAAACTCGTTGAAAATTACAGGGTCGGTCCTGCCGCCCGCAACGGCTTTCGGCAGCATATCCGATTTCTGCACCGACGTAATACCGGAAAATACGGGTATGTTAAGGTGTATGTTATCGAGAAAACCGTCAGCCGAGATCCGCAGGTTATAAAGCGTGTAGGGCAGAGCTGCAGCGCCCGAGGACATTGAAAGCGATTTCGGCGGTGCGTTAAGCAGAAATTCCTTTGTTTTGCCGCTTTCATCGGTTGCACACGAATCTACCACCGTCATATTATCAGGCGAGCCGGTAAAAACCGTAACCCTTGCGTTTTTTACGGGATATATGTTTGCAACCGATGTGACCCACGCCGAAAGCCTGCCTTTTTCGGATGGTGCGGTTTTTTCTTCCGTTTCCGTCGGGCTTACATTCATCGCCGCGGCGGGCGCGGCTTCGGCGGAAGATATGCCGCCGTATTTTTCAAGCATTTCTTTTCTGTATTTTTCTATCAATGATTTATCCATAGAATATCACCCCGATGATATTTTATGCGGGGGTTGAAAAATAGGTTCTTATGTTATATAATCGAATTTAAGGAGTTGGTGAATAATGGTAAATTTAAAAAATAATATTCTGTCGGTTGATATTGATACTCTCGGCGCGGAAATAAAGCGCATAACCGTAAACGGCGAGGACAGGCTGTGGAGCGGCGACCCTGCTATATGGCACGGCACGGCGCCGGTACTTTTCCCTATGTGCGGCGGTCTTCGCGACGATAAATTTACTCACGGCGGCAAGGAATATCACCTTGCAAAGCACGGCTTTGCCAAAATGATGAATTTTGAGGTTGAAAGCAAAACCGAAACCGCTGCGGTTTTATTGCTTAAAAGCAATGAAGAAACCTTAAAGCAGTTCCCGTGGGAATTTGAGTTCAGAGTGAAATTTGCGCTTGACGGCGGCAAGGTGACCGTTATATACGATGTTAAAAACTTATCTGACGATACTATGTATATGTCCTTCGGTGCGCACGAGGCTTACGCCTGCCCCGAGGGTATAGAGCAGTACGACGTTATTTTTGAGCGTGAGGAAACGCTGAACGCCTGGAACCTTAACGGCAATCTGCTTGACGGCACGGTAACGCCCGTGCTTAAAGAAAGCAGGGTGCTGCCGCTTTACGAAAAGTATTTCGCGGTGGACGCGCTTATATTTAAGGATATAAGGTCGAACCTTGTAACGCTGAGAAACCGCGTTACGGGCAAGAGCGTAAGCCTTGATTTTACGGGCTTTAATTATTTCCTTTTATGGCAAAAGCCGGGTGCGCCCTATATTTGCTTAGAGCCATGGAGCGGTGTGACTCCGCTTGAAAACTCAAGCTATGAATTAAAGGAAAAGGACGGAATTACCGCCGTAGAGTCCGGAAAAAGCTACGCTGTCGCACATAAAATCTATTTTTAACAAACTTTTCTTCCGAAATTAAATAATTTCCTGTTTACACGGAAAGAAAAAAGTGTTATTATATATATCGTATGAGAACATCTCATTAAATTTATAACAGGAGGAATTTTCAATGGCCAGAAAATTCAAGACCATGGACGGAAATAACGCCGCGGCACATGTTGCCTATGCGTTTACCGAGGTAGCAGGTATCTACCCGATAACCCCGTCCAGCCCTATGGCAGACTATGTTGATCAGTGGTCGGCACAGGGACTTAAAAACATATTCGGCACTACCGTAAACGTTGCCGAAATGCAGTCGGAGGCAGGTGCCGCGGGTACGGTACACGGCTCTTTGGCAGCCGGTGCTTTAACCACCACGTTCACCGCTTCGCAGGGACTTTTACTTATGATCCCGAACATGTATAAAATAGCGGGCGAATTGCTCCCCTGCGTTTTCCACGTATCGGCTCGCTGCGTAGCAAGCCATGCGCTTAACATTTTCGGCGATCATTCGGACGTTTACGCATGTCGTCAGACCGGCTTTGCAATGCTTGCCGAAACAAACCCGCAGGAGGTTATGGACTTAGGTCCTGTTGCTCACTTAGCTTCTATTGAGGGCAGAGTTCCGTTTATCAACTTCTTTGACGGTTTCAGAACCTCACACGAAATTCAGAAAATTCAGATCTGGGATTACGAAGATCTTAAGGAAATGTGCGATATGGATGCGGTTGAGGCGTTCAGAAAGCGCGCTTTAAACCCCGAGCACCCCGTAATGCGTGGCTCTCACGAAAACGGAGATATTTTCTTCCAGCACCGCGAGGCCTGCAATAAGTATTACGACGCTATACCCGGTATCGTTGAGAAGTATATGGACAAGATCAACGAGAAGATCGGCACGGATTACAAGCTCTTTAACTACTACGGCGCACCCGATGCCGAAAAGGTTATAATCGCTATGGGCTCTATCTGCGACGTTGCGGAAGAGGTTATTGATTACTTAACCGCAAAGGGCGAAAAGGTAGGTCTTGTAAAGGTACGTCTTTACCGTCCCTTCAAAGCGGACAAGCTGGTTGCGGCTATTCCGTCCACCGTTAAGAAGATCGCAGTGCTTGACAGAACTAAAGAACCCGGCGCTTTGGGCGAGCCGCTTTATCTTGATGTTGTTGCCGCTCTTGCAGAAGAAGGCAGACATATTGACGCTGTTGTAGGCGGCAGATACGGTCTCGGCTCTAAGGACACACCGCCTTCAAGCATTTTTGCTATTTACAAGGAGCTTGATAAGGCAGAGCCCAAGCACAACTTCACCATCGGTATTAACGATGATGTTACCAACCTTTCACTCCCCGAGGAGGAAGCTCCGAACACCGCGGCAGAGGGCACTATTGAATGTAAGTTCTGGGGTCTCGGCGGTGACGGTACTGTTGGTGCCAACAAAGACTCTATTAAGATTATCGGCGACCATACCGATAAATACGTTCAGGCTTACTTCCAGTATGACTCGAAGAAGACCGGCGGTATTACCATTTCTCACCTGCGTTTCGGCGATAAGCCGATAAAGAGCCCCTATTACATAAACAAGGCCGACTTTGTTGCCTGCCACAACCCGTCTTATGTAACAAAGGGCTACAAGATGGTTAACGACGTTAAGCCCGGCGGTGTATTCCTTATTAACTGCCAGTGGAATATGGATGAGCTTAACCACCATATGCCGGCTGAAGCTAAGCGCTATATCGCCAAGAATAACATTCAGCTTTACACCGTAAACGCTATTGACATTGCGGCTGAAATCGGTCTCGGTAAGCGCACCAACACCGTTTTGCAGTCTGCTTTCTTCTCGCTTTCAAAGGTTCTTCCCGAGGCTGAGGCTATCGGCTACATGAAGGAAAAAGCCCAGAAGTTTATGAAGAAGGGCAAAGAGATAGTTGAAATGAACGAAAAGGCTATCGACGCAGGCGCTACCGCTTACGTTAAAATTGACGTTCCGGCTGACTGGGCTAATGCTGTGGACAACACCGCTCCCGTTAAGGAAGAGGGTCCTGCAAAGCTCGTTAAAATGGTTGACGATATAATGAAGCCCGTAGGCCTTATGAACGGCGATTCACTGCCTGTTTCTACATTTGTAGACTATGCCGACGGTACGTTTGAGCAGGGCGCGTCCGCTTATGAGAAACGCGGCGTTGCGGTTATGGTTCCTGAGTGGAACCCCGATACCTGCGCTAAGTGCAATAAGTGCGCGTTTGTTTGCCCGCACGCTACAATCCGTCCGTTTGTTCTGACCGATGAAGAAGTGGCTGCCGCACCCGCTACATTAAAGGTTGCTCCCAAGCCGTTCCTCAAGACGGATTACAAATACGCTTTGACCGTTTCCCCGCTCGATTGTATGGGCTGCGGAGTTTGTATAGGTGTATGTCCGACCAACTCTCTTAAAATGGTTCCGCAGGAATCGCAGCTTGAAGAGCAGAAGTCTTTCGATTACTGCGTAGCAAAGGTAACCGAGAAGAAGGACGTTGCAACCGACGCAAACGTTATCACCTCTCAGTTCAAAAAGCCGCTACTTGAATTCTCAGGCTCCTGCGCCGGCTGCGCCGAGACTTCTTATGCACGTCTCGTAACTCAGCTTTTCGGCGACAGAATGTATATTTCCAACGCTACCGGCTGCTCGTCCATTTGGGGCGGTCCTGCCGCTACCTCTCCGTACACCACAAACGCCGAGGGTCACGGTCCCGCATGGGCTAACTCTCTGTTTGAGGATAACGCAGAGCACGGCTACGGTATGTACCTCGGTCAGAAAGCTATACGCGACCGTCTTATAGGCGAAGTTAAGCAGATGACCGAATCGGATAAGGCAAGCGCAGAGCTTAAAGCCGCTGCGGAAGAATACCTTGCCACTCTTGATGACGGCGCTAAGAATTCCGACGCTTCAAAGGCGCTTGCCGCTGTTCTTGAAAAGGAAAATGCCGATTGCGCACTCTGCAAGGATGTTCTTAACCATAAGGAATACCTTTCCAAGAAGTCCGTTTGGATATTCGGCGGCGACGGTTGGGCTTATGATATCGGCTTCGGCGGTGTTGACCACGTTTTGGCACAGGGCAACAACGTAAACATTATGGTATTCGATACCGAGGTTTACTCCAACACAGGCGGTCAGGCTTCAAAGGCTTCCAACATCGGTCAGGTTGCACAGTTCGCGGCTGCCGGTAAGGCAATCGCCAAGAAGAGCCTTGCCGAAATCGCTATGTCCTACGGCTACATTTATGTAGCGCAGATAGCTATGGGCGCTGATATGAACCAGACCCTCAAGGCTCTTAAAGAGGCTGAGGCTTACAACGGTCCGTCGCTCGTTATCGGTTACGCTCCGTGCGAAATGCACTCAATTAAGGGCGGAATGGTTAACTGCCAGAAGGAAATGAAGAAGGCTGTTGACTGCGGCTACTGGGATATGTTCCGTTACAACCCCGCGCTTAAGGCAGAGGGCAAGAATCCGTTCACTATCGACAGCAAGCCGGCTACCGCCGACTATAAGGACTTCATTATGGGCGAGGCGCGTTACTCCTCACTCACACGCTCCTTCCCCGAGCGCGCAGAGGTTCTGTTCGATAAGGCTGCCGAGACCGCAAAGGCGCGCAGAGCGCACCTTGAAAAGCTCTTAAAGCTTTACGGCGAATAAAAAATATTTATTTGAATAACATTTACGCCCCGGTTTACAAAATTGGGGCGTAAATGCTGTAATAATATATAATGAGGAGGAAATATGAATCGTTTGAAATACTCGTTGTCGCAAAAACAAATTGCTTTTTGCAGCATTGCGGTATTAACCGTTTTGCTTATCCCTATGGTTATTATCGGTTTTTATGACCATCCGAGTTATGATGATTTTGGTTATGCGGCGCTTACCGTAAAAGCATACAGGGAACATTCTTCAATAATTGCTTTGCTGTGATGTTCTGAATTTTTCAAAATACAGCACAATAACCCTGACCTGCATAATTCTTGCGCTGTGTACGCAGCTTCCTGAATCTGCAGTAGAGGAATTCTATTGGTACAACGGAAGTATATTTTATACTTTTTTCTTTGCACTTATGTTACTTTTCTTTTCCTGTATTATTAAGCAGCTTTTTATTAAAAATGATAAAAAATGTGTAACGGCGCTTATAGCGGCACCTTTACTTTCCGTAATAATTGCGGAAGGTGTTTTTCCGCCGCACCTGTCAGCGGAAAAACAAAAAAAGCGGCGTTACCGCCGCAAAAATAAATTCTTGGGTTTATCGACAGACTGAGCCGGCAGGAGGGATTCTGCCGGTTTGCTCTTTGTGTAACACTCCGCATAAAAAAACATAAAATATTATCGGACAAATAAATTTTGTTTGATTAAATTCTGTAAATACAGGTAAAAATATAATCAGGTTAGGCTGACGAGAGCCGAACCTACCAGTATTTAAGCGGAGTGTGAAATAAAAATGAATATAAAGCGGGGAGAAATATACTATGCCGATTTAAGCCCTGTTGTAGGCTCTGAGCAAGGCGGCGTGCGCCCTGTACTTATAATACAGAACGATGTGGGGAATAAATACAGCCCTACGGTTATTGCAGCCGCTATAACCAGCCAGCGCGATAAAACCAATCTTCCTACGCACATTTCAGTAAATGCCGACGGCTGCGGTCTTGCAAAAGACTCAATAGTATTGTTGGAGCAGGTCAGAACCATAGACAAGCAGCGCTTGAAGGAAAAAATGGGTTGCCTTGATATGAGCTCAATGGGGCTTGTTGATAAGGCGCTTTCGGTAAGCTTCGGTCTTAATTGACAGAACAGTATTATTTCATATAATTTAATGCCCCGCCGCTATTGCAACCCGGATTGTAATGGTGGGGGGCTGTTTTTTATTAGTCTGAATGTGAAAATCGCCTAAAAACGGTCGCTTTTAGTAGAAATAAGCAATAAAAATGCATTTTTGCCCGAATAATGTCGCAAATAACCGTGACAATTGCGAAAAACCAGTGTATAATGATAAACAGGTAATACTAAATATGTATTAAGACCGAAAGGAGCTTTTTATTATGGGACTTATTAAAGCGGGAGTAGGCGCTTTGGGCGGCACATTGGCAGACCAGTGGAAGGAATTTTTCTGCTGCGAGGCAATTCCGAAGGAAGTGCTTGTTACTAAGGGACAAAAGCGTGTGAGCGGGCGTTCCTCAAACACAAAGGCGAGCGACAACATCATCTCGAACGGCTCGGGCATTGCCGTGGCAGACGGGCAGTGTATGATAATTGTGGAGCAGGGCAAGGTTGTTGAGGTTTGCGCTGAGCCGGGCGAATTTACATATGATACCTCAACAGAGCCTTCAATTTTTTCGGGCAGCCTCGGTGAGAGCATTAAGGAAACCTTTAAAACAATAGGCAAGCGCTTTACCTACGGCGGCGATACCGGCAAGGATCAGCGCGTGTACTATTTCAACACAAAGGAGCTTATTGATAACAAATTCGGCACACCGAACCCCATTCCGTTCCGTGTGGTGGATAGCAAGATAGGGCTGGATATAGACGTTTCGGTGCGCTGCTCGGGCGTGTATTCCTACAAAATTGCAGATCCGCTGCTTTTCTACACAAATGTGTGCGGCAATGTGGAGCAGGAATACACCCGTGATGAACTGGACGGTCAGCTGAAAACCGAATTTATAAGCGCGTTGCAGCCGGCATTCGGTAAGCTTTCCGATATGGAAATGCGCCCTAACCAGATAGTAAGCCACAATACCGAGCTTGAAAACGCAATGAACGCGGCGCTTTCGGAAAAATGGAGAACCCTGCGCGGGCTTGCGGTGGTAAGCATTGCGTTAGGCTCTGTTACCCTGCCTGAGGAAGACGCTGAGATGATAAAACAGGCGCAGCGCACCGCTATTATGCGCGACCCGACCATGGCGGCGGCTACACTTGTGGGTGCACAGGCGGACGCTATGAAGGCGGCGGCTTCAAACGAAGCTGGCGCTATGACCGGCTTTATGGGTATGGGCATGGCAATGAACGCAGGCGGCGGAATGAACGCGCAAAATTTATTTGCTATGGGTCAGCAGGGGCAGCAAAATCAGCCTCAGCAAAGCGCACCCGCAGCACCTGCGGCAAACAGCTGGAAATGCAAGTGCGGCACAACGGCTACAGGTAATTTCTGCCCTGAGTGCGGCTCGCCTAAGCCTGCGGAGGAAAGTGGCTGGACCTGCACCTGCGGCGCGGTAAATAAGGGCAAATTCTGCCAGAACTGCGGCGCAAAGAAACCTGCGGGCGTGCCGCAATATCGCTGCGATAAATGCGGCTGGGAGCCTGAAGACCCGAAAAACCCGCCTAAATTCTGCCCTGAGTGCGGCGACCCATTTGACGACGGCGATATTATTTAACGGGGGAAAAGAATATGCAAACCTTACAGGAGTATAAATGCCCCTGCTGCGGCGGCGCAATTGCGTTTGACAGCGGTATTCAAAAAATGAAGTGCCCTTACTGCGACACCGAATTTGATATGGAAACGCTGGCAAGCTATGACGACGGCTTAAACGGCAAACAGGATAATATGAATTGGGAAACCTCTGCCGGCGGCGAGTGGCAGGAGGGCGAAACGGACGGGCTGCGCTCATATGTGTGCAAGTCTTGCGGCGGCGAAATAGTAGGTGATGAAAACACCGCGGCAACCGCCTGCCCGTTTTGCGGCAACCCGGTTGTTATGATGGGGCAGCTTTCCGGCGAGCTGAAACCCGATTTTGTAATTCCCTTTAAGCTGGATAAAAAGGCGGCAAAGGCGGGGCTTCAAAAGCACCTTACCGGAAAAAGACTGTTGCCTAAAATTTTTAAGGACCAAAACCATATTGACGAAATTAAGGGCATTTATGTTCCTTTCTGGCTATTTGATACCGAGGCGGATGCGCAGGTGCGTTACAGGGCTACAAAGGTGCGCACCTGGAGCGACAGCGATTACGATTACACCGAAACGAGCCATTTTTTGGCGCGCCGCGGCGGCAGTATTGCCTTTGAGAATGTGCCGGTAGACGGCTCCTCTAAAATGGCAGACGATTTAATGGAATCAATTGAGCCATATAACTTTGCCGACGCGGAGGACTTCCAAACGGCGTATTTGGCGGGCTATTTTGCGGATAAATACGATGTGACCGCCGAGCAGAGCGTTGAGCGCGCAAACGAGCGCGTGAAAGGGTCTACCGAGGAGGCGTTTGCCTCAACCGTGCAGGGCTATGCCACGGTTACAACCGAAAGCAGCAATATAGAGCTGCACGGCGGCAAGGCTAAATACGCGCTTTATCCCGTCTGGCTTTTAAACACCACCTGGAACGGCAACAAATACACCTTTGCCATGAACGGGCAAACCGGTAAATTTGTAGGCGATTTGCCCGTAGATAAAGCGGCGGCAAGAAAATGGACGCTCGGCTTAACTGCGGTGTGCAGCGTTGCGGCATATGCCGTTATATGGCTGCTGCACATAGCAGGAATAATTTAAGGGGGCGGAAATTATGAAAAAAAGAATTACCGCAATTATTTTTTCCGTTCTGTTATGCCTATCGGCTGCAATTCCGTCATTCGCCGCAGAGAAAAGCACAAGGCTTAAAGACACCGCAAGCCTGCTTTCCGAAACCGAGAGGGCAGACCTGCTTTATAAGCTGGACGAAATAAGCGAGCGGCAGCAATTAGACGTGACGGTTGCAACCGTTAATAATTTTGACGGATATAATACCGTCAACGCCTGCGCCGATGATATTTACGATAATTCGGGCTACGGCTTCGGCTCTGAAAAGGACGGACTTTTACTGCTTATATCAATAGAAGACCGCGATTGGGCAATATCCACCTGCGGTTATGCTATTACTGTATTTACAGACGCCGGAATAGACTACATAGGCGAAAAAATCACGCCCTACTTATCGGACGGAGATTACGCCGCCGCTTTCAGCAAATATGCGGAGTTGTGCGATGAATTTATAACCCAGGCAAGAAACGAAACGCCCTATGACATAGAAAATATGCCGCGTGAGCCACTCTCGCTTATATGGATACCCGTTTCGGTTATTATAGGTCTTATAATAGCGCTGATTGCGGTTGGAATTATGAAAAGCAAGCTTAAAACCGTGCGCTTTAAGGCGGCAGCAAACAGCTACCTTAAAAAGGGCAGCCTTAATATTACCGATAGCAGCGATTTATTCCTTTACCACACCGTTGACCGCACTGCAAAGCCTAAGGATGATGATAATTCCTCGGGCGGCAGCAGCACCCACACCTCGTCATCCGGCACTACGCACGGCGGCGGCAGCGGAAAATTTTAATATGAGGCATAAAAAAATACCGTCCCGATCTCGGGGACGGTACAGTCTGTCGATAAACCTAAAATTTTATTTTTGCGGCGTTCACGCCGCATCTTTCGTTTTTCCGCTGACATGCGCGGCGGAAAAACACATTATAAGCGAAAAACCGCTGAATAAGCGGTTTTTCAAGGGAACTGGGGTGGTATTGGCGGGGATAGAGTGCAGTCCGAAAATCTTTGATTTTCGAGCGAGCGGTATTCCCGTCCAAGAGCGTGTCGACTTTTTCGACACGCTCTACCGTCCCGATCTCGGGGACGGTATTTTTTGTGTCTTAAGGCGTCGATAAACCGAGCTTCTTTATAACGCGCTGTGTGTTTTCAAAGGTATCCTCAACATTCAGCGAGATATAGGTATACCTGAAATTCTTATCTACACCGCTTATCTGAAGAGCCAGCAGGCACTCATTGGTGATGCTCCTGTAGGTTGCTTTGGGCAAATCGGAAATATACGCCTCTACAAGCTCTTTCAGCTGCGCCTCGGTTACGGCAATTTCTTCTGTTCCTACCTCTTCGGTGGAGTCTTCGTCGCCGTCCGCCGAGACATAGCCCGTGGTGTAAACAGAGCGGTTGGTTGTTATATTTCCCAGTATTTCGCTGCGTATGCTGTTTATATGCTCGGGGCTTTTGTAAAGCTCAAGCAGCAGCGGCATATAATTTGAATAATTTATTCTGTTATAGGTCCGTACAAAATGCTTGCCGTTTTTAAGGGTGTAGTCAATATTCAGGTAATCCCCGCCGTTGTCTTCATTATTTACTATTTTCCCATGGAGCTGCAGCACCGTTTCGGGCTCCTTCACAGTCATTTGCATGCCGGTAAACTCTACGGTTATGCTTTCTATTTTATTTGCGGCGGGAACGCGCTTGCTGTAACCGAAGCAGCCGGTTATAAGTATCACGGTGAACGAGCCGAGCAGCGCTACGGATACCGCGCCCATAATGGCGGATTTTTTAATTGTTTTAAACCCGCGGTCGTTAATTGCGCCGAAGGTTATTGCCGCAAGCACACCGCCGACAACCGCAAATACCCAAAAGACAAGGTTTATATCGCCCTCGGCGAATATAGAACCCACACCGAACGCGCCGAGAACGCCGACTATAAGCCCGCACACTATATATATGAAGTTGTACGCATAGGAGATGCCGCTTTTTTCGCTCTTTCTGCCGCGATAAAGCGCAACGCTTACCGCAAGCGAGAAAAAGGTGATTATAAGCAGCTTTACGGCGAAAAGCACCTCCGCGCGGGCGGGTAATTCGCCTTCCAAAATACTTGAGAACTTAGTAAACGCAAACCAAAACGGAGATGACGCGTCTACAATATTTTCGGTATAATTGTAGGGATAGCCGAAAAGAAAATTATGGCAAAGCGAGGAATTTATAAGCTGAACCAGCACTATACCCACATTAAAGGTAAAGAACGAGATAATAAGGTCGAAAATACTGCCGGCGCATATCATAAATATAAGCGAAAACGCTGCCAGTGCAAACAGTATAAGCAAATTAAAGGCATAGCCCTTTAAAATAGGCTTTATGCTGCACTCAACATATTTTGAAAGCTTGAGCCCGCACATTGCGCCGTAAACCAGCGTTACGGGAATAATTATAGGCAAAATGCCGGCGGAAAGCCGTGCAAACAGAAGTCCCGTGCGGGTGGTGGGTAATGAATGGAAAAAGTCGCTTGAGCTGCGGCTGTAAAGAAACGCAAAGTTTATAAACATATAAACCAGCGCCGCCGCGACCGAGGCGATAGCCGTTATCATCATAAGCAGGGGGGCTACGGAGTTCAGATTATAAGCCTTAGCCGTGTTTTCATAAATTCGCTCGATTTTAAGCAGCGTGTAAACGGGGCAGGCAAGCAGGGCTACAACCGTCATAAGCACGGTAAGCCCCGAGGTGCGTTTGAGCGAATAGGCAAGCAACCGCCTTGCGGGGTGAAAGCTATTCGGCAATGCTTTTGACGTCATATCCGTTCACCTCCAGCTCATATACAAACGTTTCTTCAAGTGACGGCTCAATACATTCCGAAAAAATGGGGGAGAGCCGATTTATATAATTCATAATTTCTTCCTCATCACCGCGCACTATCATTTGCAAAAGCGACCCGCTGCGCTCGGCTTTGATAACGTCCAGCCCCGAAAACGCCGTTACGTCTGGCACACCGCGAAAAGCTGCCTGAACCTTATGCAGGCTGCTTTTAAGGCTGTCCACCTCATCGCTCAAGACCATATGCCCGTTATGCACAAGCCCTACGCTGTCGCACAAATCTTCCAGCTCGCGCAAATTGTGCGAGGCGATAACCGTAGTCATATTCCGCCCTGTAACGCCCTCTACCAGTATGCCCTTGAGCGCCTTGCGTATAACCACGTCAAGCCCGTCGAACGCTTCATCGAGCAGCAGATAATCGGGTGAAGAGGCGATTGCGTTTATAAGCGCCGCCTGCCGCTGCATACCCTTTGACATTGTGGATATTTTTGCCTTATAATCAAGCGGAAAAATTTCAAGCAGGCGGTTGTAAAGCGTGTTGTCAAAGCGGGGGTAAAGTCTGCGGTAAAAATCTGCCGTTTCTTTTATTGAGGCGTTCGGCATAAAATACGGCGTATCGCCGAGGTATGCAATGCGCGCTTTTATTTGAGGGTTATCAAATATTTTTTCACCGTTTGCCGTAATGCTGCCGCCGTCGGGCATATACACGCCAGATGCAAGTCTTAAAAGTGTTGATTTTCCCGAGCCGTTTGAGCCGACAAGCCCGTATATAGAGCCCTCGCCGATTGTGACGTTTACAGAGTCGAGCGCCTTTTTGCCGCCGAATATTTTAGTGAGGTTTTCAGCCTTTATCATTTCGCGCCCTCCTCTTTTTCAAACATTTCGGAAACTATTTCCAAAAGCTCCTTTTCTTTAAGCCCCAGCTCAGCTGCGGCGGATACCGCCGCGCGGAAATCTCTTTTTGCCGACATTATAACCGCGGTGTCCGCTGCGGCGTCGTCCGATATAAACGACCCCTTGCCCTTTACCGAGTATATAATGCTGCTGCTTTCAAGTATCTGGTAGGCTTTTTGTATAGTGTTCGGGTTTACGCCCAGCTCCACCGCGAGAGCGCGCACGCTCGGCAGCTGCTCGCCGCTTTCAACGAGTCCCAGCGCCTTCATCCGCACAAAGCCGTTCACTATCTGGTCGCAAATAGGAACATCGCTTTTATAATTAAGCTTGAGCATAACGCACCTCCCCGAAACTGTATTAGTCCTTATAGTACAGTTAAATAATACACTGTAACGCGCCGTTTGTCAATAAAAAATTTATGAATTTTATCATCTTGCAAAAAATGCCGAAAGTTGTATAATATAATAGTTTTAAAAATACTTTAAGGGGTTGTTTATTTTGGGTGCATACGGATATTTACTTGCATTGGCGCTTATATTGCTTTTTACGAAAATTTTCGGGCTTGCAACCGCGCACGTTCATTTGCCGCAGGTGGTGGGCGCGCTTATTGCGGGCATACTTTTGGGGCCGAGCGGAATAGGAATACTCCACGAATCGGATTTCCTTACAAAAACCGCTGAAATAGGCGTTATAATGCTGCTTTTCATAGCGGGAATCGATACGGATATAAACGAGCTTAAGCACACAGGTCCTGCCGCATGCTTAATAGCCGTTTTGGGCGTTGCTGTGCCTATAATCGGCTGCGGCGGCGTTTACTGGCTTTTCTTCTCGCGCAGTTTTTCGTATGCAAGCTTTATGAAAGCGGCGTTTGTTGGCATTGTTTTTGCGGCAACCTCTGTGAGCATAACGGTGGAAACGCTAAACGAAATGGGCAAGCTTAAAACAAAGGTGGGCGCAACGCTGCTTTCCGCCGCTATAATTGATGATATTATAGGTATAGTGGTATTAAGCATTTTATCGGCTATGAGCGATAGCTCGGTCAGCCCCGCAATTGTAACCCTTAAAATATTCGGGTTCTTCATATTTACCGCCGTTGTAGGGTTTATTGTATATAAAGTGTTCAAGCGTATAGCGATAAACCACGCAACAAGCCGTCGCGTAGCGGTGTGGGCAATGGCTTTCTGTTTTATTATGGCGTTTTGCGCCGAAAGATTTTTCGGCGTGGCGGATATTACCGGCGCATATTTTGCAGGCGTGATACTCTGCAACGTTACCGATTCGCGCCAGTATGTGGCAAAAAAGGTGACCGCCGCATCGTATCTTGTTTTCTCGCCTGTATTCTTTGCGGGAATAGGGCTTAAAACCGAGCTTAACGGCATAACGCCGAATATAATAGTTTTCGCGCTGGTGCTGGCGGTAATGGCGGTAATAACTAAAATTATCGGCTGCGGGCTTGGCGCTAAAATCTGCAAAATGACCCCGCATGAGTCCTTAACCGTAGGTGTGGGAATGGTGGCGCGCGGTGAGGTTGCGCTTATGGTGGCGCAAAAGGGCATTGAAAGCGGAAATATTGACCCCAAGGTGTTCCCTGTAATAGTGCTGTGCGTGGTTATAGCCGCGCTTATAACTCCCGTGCTTTTAAAGCTTGTTATTTCAAAGGGCGATAAAACTATAAAACCGACAGAAGAAAAACAACCCGTAAATGCCTGAAAACCGGTTTTGCATTTGTATTGTGCGCTAAATTCGGTCTTGTCTTTCCGCCTGAAAAGATGTATAATTAAAACAAAAACGAGGTGCGCGAATGGATATAAGAGTCGGAGATAAACTACTTATGAAGAAAAAGCACCCCTGCGGAGCGAATACCTTTTCGGTTTTGCGAATAGGTATGGATTTTCGCCTTAAATGCGGCGGCTGCGGCAGGGAGGTAATGGTGCCGCGCACAAAGGCTGAAAAAAGCCTTAAAAAAATAATAAGAACAGACGGAGAAGACAATGTTTAATAAATTGGAGGCGGTTGTAAGCCGCTATGAGCAGATAGGCGCGGAGCTTTCACAGCCGCAGACCGTGGCTGATACCGAGCTTTTCACAAAGCTTATGAAGGAGCACGCGGCGCTTTCACCCATAGTGGAAAAATACCGCGAGTATGTATCGGCGCAGCAAGCCGAAAAAGAGGCACTGCAAATAATAGCGGAAAACGGCGGGGATAAGGAGCTGAAAGAGCTTGCCGAGGAAGAGCTGAAAGAGGCAAAGGCAAATCTTGAAAAATATTCCGACGAATTAAAGCTGCTTATGCTGCCGCGTGACCCTAACGATGAAAAAAACGTAATTGTGGAAATTCGCGGCGGCGCGGGCGGCGAAGAAGCGGCGCTTTTTGCGGGAACGCTTTACAGAATGTATACCATGTATTCCGAATCACGCCGCTGGAATATTGAGGTTATAAGCGCCAACGAAACGGAGCTCGGCGGGTTTAAGGAAATTGTATTTATGATTGAGGGCGCGGGCGCATACTCACGCCTTAAATACGAAAGCGGCGTGCACCGCGTTCAGCGTGTGCCCGATACCGAAACGCAGGGACGCATACACACATCTACCGTTACCGTGGCGGTTTTGCCCGAGGCGGAGGATGTTGAGCTGGATATTAACCCCGCCGACCTTAAAATTGATACCTTCCGTTCATCGGGTGCGGGCGGTCAGCACATAAACAAGACCTCGTCCGCAATTCGCGTCACTCATATTCCCACCGGAACGGTGGTTGAGTGCCAGGATGAGCGCAGCCAGTATAAAAATAAGGATAAGGCCCTTAAAATTCTGCGCTCACGCCTGCTTGACGCAGCCCAGCGCGAGCACGACGCGGCAATAGCCTCCGACCGTAAGTCGCAGGTGGGCACGGGCGACCGCAGCGAGCGCATAAGAACCTACAATTACCCGCAGGGCAGAGTGACCGACCACCGCATAGGGCTTACCCTTTATAAGCTTGAGCAGATTTTGAACGGCGATATTGACGAAATAATAGACGCGCTCACCACTTATTACCGCACCGAGGCTTTGCGGGCTGAAAACGGGGAATGATATGATTACCGAAAGACTGAAAACGGATTCGGAAAATTATGAGAACAGCATAGCGCGCGCGGCGGAGCTTTTAAAAAAGGGCGGAACCGTTGCAATTCCCACCGAAACGGTATATGGGCTTGCAGCGTCCGCCTATGATGAAAACGCGGTAAGAAAGGTTTTTGAGGCTAAGGGCAGACCGCAGGATAACCCGCTTATAGTGCATATTGCGGATATATCGGTGCTTACCGAAATAGCGCGGGATATACCGGAAAGCGCCTATAAATGCGCGGAGCTTTTCTGGCCGGGTCCGCTTACAATGATTTTAAAGCGAACCGATAAAATTCCGCCCTGCGTGTCAGCGGGCCTTGATACCGTGGCGGTGAGAATGCCGCTTGATACCACCGCGCGGGATATAATAGCGGCGAGCGTGCCGCTGGCGGCGCCCTCTGCCAATACCTCGGGCAGACCCAGCCCCACAAGCGCCGAGTGCGTTATAGGCGACCTTGACGGCAAAATTGACGCCGTGGTTATGGGTAAGGATTGCGCGGTAGGGGTGGAATCCACCGTTATAACCTTAGTAACCGACCCGCCCAAAATTTTAAGACCGGGAGCGGTAACACCCGAACAGCTTAAAGCCGTAATACCGAATATTCAGCTTGATAAAGCGGTTTTATCAATGCCCGCCGAGGGGGAAAAGGTTTCATCCCCCGGTATGAAATACAAGCATTACGCCCCTAAAACCGAAACGTATTTGGTTGAGGGCGAGAGCGAAAAATTCGCCGAATTTGTAAATTCCAAGCCGAACGCCGCGGCGGTCTGCTTTTATGAGGACGGGGAAAAAATAACCGTTCCGCGCCTTTTTTACGGCACGGCAGAGGATGAAAAAACCCTTGCCCACAGCGTGTTTGCGGTGCTTAGAAAGGCGGATAAGCTGGGTGTTTCCGAAATTTACGTTCACGCCCCCTCAAAAAGCGGAATAGGGCTTGCGGTGTATAACCGCCTTATTCGCGCGGCGGCTTTCAGGGTGATAAAGCTATGAGCATAATTATAGGCTTAACAGGACCCACGGGCGCGGGCAAAAGCACGGCTGCGGCGGCAGCGAAAAGCTTTGGCTTGCAGGTTATTGATTGCGATAAACTGGCAAGAGCCGCAACCGAAAAGGGAACCGACGGTTTAAAGGCTCTAGTCGCTGCTTTCGGTGAAGAAATACTTTTACCCGACGGCTCGCTTGACCGCAGTGCGTTAGCTGCTGCGGCTTTTGCAAGCCCTCAAAAAACCGAGCTTTTAAATAAAACAATTTTACCGCATATAGTAAAGCTGGTTTTGGCGGAGGCTGAGGGCAAAAACGTTCTGCTTGACGCGCCCACGCTTTTTGAAAGCGGGCTTAACTCGGTTTGTACTGCGGTAATTGCGGTTTCTGCCAACGTGGAAATACGCAAGGAGCGCATAATAAAGCGCGACGGATTGACTCCCGACGCGGCTGATTTAAGAATAAACGCGGGCAAAACGGACGAATACTATAAACAAAAAGCGGATTATTTTCTTTATAACAATTCGGATGAAAAGGCGTTTTATAAGCGCTTTTCAGATATATTGGAAAAAATTATCGGAGGTAATATAAATGGCTGAAAAAACGGCATCTGAACTTTTAAGGGAGCAGCTTGCCTACAAGCGCAAAAACGGAAGACTTTACAGTGATGAAAGCATTGTAAACGCGGCGGACAGCTATAGTGAAGGCTACAAGGCTTTTCTTGATAAGGCAAAAACCGAGCGTGAGGCGGCAAAGGCTGCAATGGAAATGGCAAAGACGGCGGGCTTTACCGAGTTTGAGCACGGCAAAAAGTACAGCGCTGGGGACAGGGTTTTCTTTAACAACCGCGGCAAAACGGTTGCCTTTGCGGTAATAGGCAAGCAGCCGGTTGAAAACGGCGTTAATATAACTGCGGCGCATATCGACTCACCCCGCCTTGATTTAAAGCCCAACCCGCTTTATGAGGATGTGGACCTTGCGCTTTTTAAGACCCACTATTACGGCGGAATTAAAAAATACCAGTGGACGGCTGTGCCGCTGGCACTGCATGGCGTTTTTGTTTTAAAGGACGGAACGGTTAAAGAGGTTTCGGTGGGTGAAAAGGAAGACGAGCCGAAATTTGTTATAAACGACCTTTTGCCCCACCTTGCAAACGAGCAGATAAAGCGCCCGCTTAACGAGGGAATAAAGGGCGAGGAATTGAACGTGCTTATAGGCAGCCACCCGTTTAAGGATGACAAGGGCAGCGAGCTTGTAAAGCTGAATATTTTAAAGCTGCTCAATGAAAAATACGGCGTTACCGAAGAGGATTTCCTCTCTGCCGAGCTTGAAATGGTACCCGCGGCGCATGCCTGCGATATAGGCTTTGACCGCTCTATGATAGGCGCTTACGGTCAGGACGACCGCGTTTGCGCATACCCCGCTTTGACCGCTGTTTTAGAGGTTAAAACGCCCGAAAGAACCGCCCTTGCAATTCTTACCGATAAGGAAGAGGTAGGCTCTATGGGCAACACGGGGCTTGAATCGGACTTTTTGCGCTATGTTGTGGGCGACCTTGCAAAAATGCAGGGCGGCGACCCGACCTTGGCACTCAGGCACTCAAAGTGTTTATCCGCCGATGTAAACGCCGCAATGGACCCAACCTTCCAGGACGTTATGGAGCGCAAAAACGCTTCTTTCTTAAATTACGGCGTTGTTGTTACAAAGTACACGGGCGCAAGAGGCAAGTCATCAACGTCCGACGCGTCCGCCGAGTATGTAGCCGAGGTTCGCGCGCTGCTTGACCGTGAAAATATAGTTTGGCAGATGGGCGAAATGGGCAAGGTAGATATAGGCGGCGGCGGAACGGTTGCTATGTTCATTGCAAATATGGGGGTTGATGTTGTTGACCTCGGCGTTCCGGTGCTTTCTATGCACGCGCCCTTTGAAACCACCGCAAAGTTCGATGTATATATGTGCTACCGCGCTATGTACGAGTTTATGAAATAATTTCGGTGTTACACCTGTCCTCACTTGCGCATATAATGGGAATGGTCATGACCTAATATTAAAGGGATGTGAAATTATGTGCGATAACAGAGGATTAACAACAGGCTGCTGCCGCATGAGGTGCCCGCACGCCGTGGCGCTCATATTGCTTGTATTGCTGTTCTTTGTGGGCGGAGCCATTGCGGGAGCATACGCGGCGGAGCTTATAGTGTCTTCAATCGTTCCGATTGCGATTCTCGGAATAATTCTTCTTATAGCCACTGTAGCAGCGCTTTATCTCAGCAGCTGCCGCTGCAGAAGACAGTAAAATTTACGGGAAACAAAAAACACTGCCCCGGGCTTAAAAACCCGGGGCAAATTTAAAGGTGAGTGAAAAAATGTCCGAACGCACAATAGCGGCGGTTGCCACGCCCCCGGGTGAGAGCTCGGTGGGGGTTATAAGAATATCGGGAGAAAAGGCGGCTGAAATTGCCGACAGTGTATTTTTTGCCGTATCGGGCAAGCCGCTTTCCGTTTTAAAGGGCTACAGCGCCGCTTACGGCGAAATAAGGGACGGCGATACCGTTATTGACGACGCGGTAGCGCTTGTTTTTAAAGCACCCAAAAGCTACACGGGGGAAGACGTGGTGGAAATATCGGTGCACGGCGGCGCGCTTATTCTGCGCGATACGCTGCGGCTTTTATATAAAAAAGGAGCGTTTCCCGCAGAGCCGGGCGAGTTTACAAAGCGCGCGTTTTTAAACGGAAAAACAGACCTTGCAAGGGCTGAAAGCATTATGGGGCTTATCTCGGCTAAAAATGAGTCGCAGCTGCGGCTTTCACGAGCGGCGCATTTGGGGAAGATAAGCGAAAAAATTGACGGCATAATATCAAGGCTTACCTCTGCCGACGCGGCGATAGCCGTTTATTCCGATTACCCCGACGAGGAAATAGAGGGGCTTGACCGAGAAAACTTTTTGTCTTCGCTTAAAGCCTGCGCGCAGGATATCGAGCAAATGCTTTTGACCTACAATGCGGGCAGAGTTTTGCGCGAGGGCATTGAAACGGTAATAGTGGGCAAGCCGAATGTGGGAAAATCAACCCTTATGAATATGTTGAGCGGTGCGGAGCGCTCAATCGTAACCGAGGTTGCGGGCACCACGCGCGATGTTATTGAGGACACGGTAAACGTGGGGGATATTATGCTGCGCCTTTCCGATACTGCGGGAATAAGGGACACCGACGACCGCGTTGAAAGCATAGGCGTAGAGCTTGCGAAAAAACGAATTGAGCTTGCCGACCTTGTGCTTGCGGTGTTTGACATAACAAAACCGCTTGATAATGACGATAAAAAGCTTTTGGAGCTTGTAAAGCATAAAAATACCGTTGTAATACTTAATAAATCAGATATGGGAAACAGTGCGGATATGTCGGCGTTTGCAGGTTTCAGAACTGTTGTAACCTCGGCTGTAAACGGCGGGGGATATGACGCGCTCTGTAGCACCATTGCCGATATTGCGGGAACGGCGGGGCTTGACCCTGAATCCGCCGTGCTTATAAACGAGCGGCAGCGCGCCTGCGCCGAACGCGCGCTTGACGGTATAAACGAAGCTATAGCGGCGCTGAATGACGGCAACACGGTGGACGCGGTGGGCGTTTGCGTGGATGACGCGCTTGCGGCATTGCTGGAGCTTACGGGCAGGCGGGTTACTAACGAAGTATCGGACGAAATTTTCAGAAAATTCTGCGTAGGTAAATAACCTAGACAATACAATCAGGGTACAATACTTCCCATAGCGGAAAATTTGTCCGTTTATATTGTCTCGTCATTTGAAATACGTCAGTATTCCTACATTCCTCGACTTCATAAGCGAAAAAATTTTCTCGCTATGGGTTGGAAATTTTGTAAGAAAACGGTGCTGCTTAGCGGCGCGGCGCGACGCGCGAGGAATACTGGCGTATTGTGAGCGGAGGGGGCGTTGCCGATAACTGCACCGTTTCTTCAAAAAAGCATTGTACCCTGATTGTATTGTCTACGCATTTTTTAAATCTTCACGCTTTAATATGAACCGATAACATATAAATATTAGCCGATAAAAAATTGACCGCACAGCCGCTTAAAGGATATAATTAAATAAAAGGAGCGGTGATTATAAATGGAAAGAAGAACCGAAGCACAAAGACTGAACGCATTGGAACATTTTAAAACCTCGGGAATATTAAAAAGCTGCGAGCCTTACGGTAACGGTCATATTAACGATACATATTCGGCAGCCTACAAAACGGATAACGGCGAAAAGCGCTATATTTTGCAGGCGGTAAATACCGACGTTTTCAAAGAGCCGGATAAGCTTATGAGCAATATTGAAAAGGTCACGGCTTTTTTAAGAGAAAAGGGCTGCGGCGAGCGTGAGACCTTAAGCCTTGTGAAAACGCGCGACGGTAAAGCGTATTATACCGACAGTGATAATAATTGCTGGCGTATGTATGATTTTATTGAAAATTCAATTTGCCTTGAATTGCCCGAAAGCAACGAGGATTTTTACCAGTGCGCCGTGGCGTTTGGCAGGTTTCAGAAATTTTTGGATGATTTTCCGGTAAACGAGCTTTATGAGACTATACCGGATTTTCATAATACGCCCAAGCGTTTTGCGGATTTTATTGCGGCTGTTGAAAGAGACGCGCTCGGCAGGGCAAAAAATGTTCAATGTGAAATTGAATTTATAAAGGCGCGCAGCAGCTTTTACTCTGTGCTTATTGACAGTGAAAGGCAGGGGATTTTGCCGCTGAGAGTAAGCCATAACGATACCAAAAGCAACAATGTAATGCTTGATAAAGCTACGCGCAAGGCGCTGTGCGTTATAGACCTTGATACGGTTATGCCGGGGTATTCGGTAACCGATTTCGGCGATTCTATACGCTTTGGCGCAAGCACTGCGGCTGAGGACGAGAAAGACCTTTCAAAGGTGCATTTCAGCCTTGAAAAGTTCAAAACATATGCCGCAGGGTATCTTGACGGCTGCGGCGGTATGCTTAAAAACAGCGAAATTATGCTGCTGCCCGAGGGTGCAAAAATGATGACGATTGAATGTGGTATGCGCTTTTTGGCAGATTACTTAGACGGCGATACATATTTTAAAACAGCATATGCCGAGCATAATCTCGTTCGCTGCCGCACCCAATTAAAGCTTGTTTCCGAAATGGAAGAAAACTGGGATGAAATGAAAAACACGGTAGAGGGCTTTTGCCGCTGAAAATGTCTAATCTTGACATTTTATGCGTATTATGTTATAATGCCCTATGACAGGGGGTGTTATGAATGAAATCGACCGGAATAATAAGACCCGTAGACAAAATGGGGCGCGTTGTGATACCTAAGGAAATCAGAAAACAGCTTAAAGTCGAAAACGATATAGATAGCTTTGAAATCTATATGGAGGATGACAAAATCATTCTTAAAAAATACCAGCCTACCTGTATTTTCTGCGATTCACTGGCAGATAGTGTTCAATTTGAGGGCTTTACAGTTTGCAAGGATTGTATAAGCAAGCTTAAAAGCCTTGAGGAAGCCGAGTAAAAGCTTTTTTGAACATAATAATAAAGCAAAAACGACCTTAAAGGTATTAAAGCCTTAGGGTCGCTTTTATTTTTCGTGATTTTTCATTCTGCCTTTATAACTCCGCCTATATCATCAGCCGAGCACAGGTTATGATAGTATAGCGTATTCATTTTATCGCTTGTGCACAGCATAAAGGATTGCTTTGAGTGCTCTAACATTTTAAGTCTTACCAAGTTTTCGGGCTGTGAAATATCGGTTAGCCTGCCGTCTTCGGATATCCCTCTGCAGGCAAAAAAGCAAAAGTCCGCGTTGTAGTGTTCAATAGTCCTGTGGGCTTCCTCTCCCACAAAGGCAAGGCAGGAATTTATAACCTCGCCGCCCGTGCCTATGCAGTTAATATTATTTTCGCTTAAAGCCGTGAGCGCTTTAATCCCGTTGGTTATAACAATAAGATTTCTTTTTTCGGTTAAAAACGGAATCATAAAATAGGCGCTGGTTGAGGCGTCAAGGAAAATTACGCTTTCATCCGTTACCAAATCTGCCGCTATTCGTGCTATTTTAATTTTCTCATCGTTTTTTTCAAGCTCTCTTATCAAAAACGGAATTTTAATTTCATTAAGCGCGTTTTCGTTAAGTACCGCTCCGCCGTGGGTACGCCTCAGTAACCCTTGCTTTTCAAGACTGCATAAATCACGCCTGATAGACGGCTCGCTTGAATATAGCCTTCGCGCTAAGTCCTTTACTGTGACTGATTTTTCCTTAATTGCAATTTCAAGTATGCTTTTTTCTCTTTCTTTGTTCATATTTAACTCCTAACGCTCATTTTTTTGAGCGTTTAATCATTTTTTGCGGCGGTTGTTGATTGTTCGCTTATAAAGGTATATTATATCATATATTAAAATTTGTCAATAGAGGAATGACGAATATGCCTGCACATAATATTTTCGATTGCCACACGCATACGCATTTTTCACACGATTCCGAATGTGACCCGTATGACAGCTTAAAGGCGGCAAAGGAAAGGCAAATAGCGGGGTTTGCGATTACCGACCACTGTGATATTGAATTTTGCGGCGACGGGGATGTAAAAACGCCTATAAAGAAGTCAGTCGTTTGCGCTCACGAAATGGGTGACGGTGTGATTGCGGGGGTTGAAATAGGCGAGGGAATATGGCATAAAAAGAATGCGGAGGAAGTGATTGCGGGCAGTGATTTCGATATTGTTTTAGGCTCGGTTCACGCGGTGAGGTACAAGAATTATACACAGCCGTATTCCGGGATAGATTTTTCTCTTCTTTCACAAAACGAAATAAACGAATACATTTCCGCATATTTTGACGATATGCTTGAAATGATTAAAATGACAGATTTTGATGTGCTTTCGCATATGACCTGCCCATTAAGATACATAAGCGGAAAATACGGAATAGCGGTGGATTTGAAAAATTTTGCCGATAAAACGGATATAATACTTAAAGAAATAATTGACAGGAGCATCGCTTTGGAAATAAATACATCCTGTCTTGATACGGATTACAACGCCCTTATGCCGGATATACCGATAATAGAGCGGTACAAGGAACTCGGCGGATATCTTTTAACCTTGGGGTCGGACGCGCACATTGCAAAGCGCATAGCGCATGGCTTTGATTATGCCTTAAGCGTGCTTTCAAGGCTCGGCTTTAAAAATATTTATTATTACAAAAACCGAAAACCCATACCGCAGGAGATAAAATTATGAAGTACGATATAACGGCTTTAGGCGAAATACTTATAGATTTTACACCGTCCGGCAGGGACTCGGCAGGCGACCTTATTTTTGCACGAAAGGCGGGCGGCGCGCCGGTTAATCTGCTGGCGACCGTTTCAAAATTCGGCGGAAAAACGGCGTTTATAGGCAAGGTCGGGAACGATATGTTCGGCAGCTTTCTGCGCGAAACGCTTAAAAACGCGGGCGTATCGGACGAGGGGCTTATAACCGATAATTTGCACAACACCACCCTTGCGTTTGTGGCGCTTAATAGTGAGGGCGACCGCGATTTCAGCTTTTACCGCAATTTCGGCGCGGATGTTTTTCTTGAAAAAGAGAATATAAATGCGGACATTATTAAAAATTCGCGGATATTCCATTTCGGCTCTTTATCGCTTACAGCAGAGCCTGCGCGCAGCACTACCGAATATGCGCTTGGTATTGCAAAAAAGGCGGGCTGTACTGTAACCTACGACCCGAATTACAGAGAGCCGCTGTGGAAAGACAAAGCAACCGCAATAAAGATGATGAAGCTGCATCTTGATAAGGTGGATATTCTTAAAATCGCAAAGGATGAGCTTTTAATGCTGTTCGGCGGAAGTGAGGAAAGTGCGGTAAGGGCGGTATTTTCTTACGGGGTTAAAATAATTCTTGTGACCGACGGTGCAAAGGGTGCTGAGCTTTATATGGAAAACGCACATATAGCTTTACACGCCGAAAAGGTCAACACTATTGATACTACGGGCGCGGGGGATATATTCTTCGGAACATTTTTAAGCGAATGGATAAATAATAAAAGCACTGCCTACAATATAACGCCCGAAACGGCGGAAAAATACCTTAAAAAAGCAATTTATGTTGCGGGCAAAAGCACCGAAAAACACGGCGCAATAGCCGCATTAAAGGAGATATAACGAAATGAAAGCAGCGGTATTTTACGGAAAAAACGATTTGAGAGTTGAGGAAAGAGATGTGCCCGAAATCGGCAAAAACGATGTTTTGGTGCGCGTACACGCCTGCGGAATATGCGGAACGGACGTACATATATTCTGCGGCGACGAGGGCGCTGCGCCCACGCCCGAAAACACGGTTTTGGGTCACGAATTTGCGGGCGAGGTCGTAAAGGTAGGCACAGATGTAAAGTCGGTTACTGCGGGCGATAAGGTATGCGTAGACCCCAATAAGCTTTGCGGCAGCTGCGAGTTTTGCCGCAGGGGAATAGGGCATTTTTGTACCGATATAACAGGTATCGGCACAACGGTGGACGGCGGCTTTGCAGAATACTGCGCCGTACCTGCTTCGCAGGTTTATAAGGTGGCAGACAGTCTTTCCTTTGAGCAGGCGGCTATGACCGAGCCTGTTTCCTGCTGCCTGCACGGAATAGAGCTGTGCAATATCAAGTGCGGCGATACGGTTGCGGTTATAGGCTGCGGAATGATAGGTCTTATAATGCTGCAGCTGGCAAAGCTTTCGGGCGCGGCAAATATTATAGCGATTGAGCCTATAAAGGAAAAGAGGGAACAGGCTTTAAAGCTCGGCGCGGACATAGCGCTTGACCCCAAAGCGGATAATATTCCCGAGGCTCTTAAAAAGCAGGGCTTAGAGCAGGTAGATGTTGTAATAGAATGCGTGGGCAGACCCGAAACAATTGAACAGGCAATAGCCCTTGCAGGCAAGTATTCAACCGTTATGATGTTCGGGCTTACAAAGCCCGACGCCGAAATAAGCGTAAAGCCGTTTGAAATATTCAAAAAGAAAATAACCTTAAAATCGTCCTACATAAACCCATATACATTTCCCGCGGCAATTAAGCTTATTGAAAGCGGAAAGTTAGATGTATCATCAATGATTTACAAAACAGAGCCGCTTGAAGAGCTGCCGAGTATTTTGGCGGGCGGCAAAAGGCGCGGCGCAGGCAAATATATTATAACTATGTGAGGTACAGTATGAATAATATAATTGAGGTTTTGCTGCGGTCAATCGCGGCGGTGGTAATAGGCACTCTTATAGGCAGCGAACGCGCGCGGCACGGCAGAGCGGCGGGCATGCGAACGCATATTTTAGTCTGCCTCGGCTCTTGCATGACTAGTATGACAAGTATGTACGTTGCGAATATGTTAGGCAATAACGGCGACGTTTTCAGAATACCCGCACAGGTAGTATCGGGCATAGGCTTTTTGGGTGCGGGAATGATAATTCTTAAAAACAATAATGTTATAACCGGGCTTACAACCGCGGCGGGAGTGTGGGCTACCGCCACAATAGGCGTGGCGCTCGGCTACGGCTTTTATGTCGGCGCGGTTATAGTAACACTCTTGTTTCTCGGCACGATAATACTGTTTGCGAAATTTGAAAGAAAAAGAAAAAGCGCCGAGGTTATATATATCGAAATAGACGATTTATATAAGGTCAACGCGGTTTTATCAAGGCTGCGCGAGGTAATCCCCGAAAGCTTTACCTACCAGATTTTCGCCCCGAAATCCGAGAAAAACGGGAATATAGGTATGAACATTGTGATAGATAAGCGTATTGATTTTGACATTTCATCGCTTTGCGATATTGAAAATGTGGCGTATGCGGTAGAGGAATAGAAGGAATTGTAATACGCTTAGACAATACAATCAGGGTACAATGCCTTTTTGAAGAAACGGCGCCGTTATCGGCATTGTTGCCCTCCGCTCACAATACGTTAGTATTCCTCGGTCGGGCGCCGCGCCGCTAAACAGTGCCGTTTTCTTACAAAATCTTTGACCCATAGCGAG
>OOIG01000446.1_pt1 | contig 35934 bp, 58 predicted proteins | sample 1692091 | NCBI WGS metagenome assembly OOIG01 (sample SAMN06348188, study PRJEB24527) | human gut metagenome | biome: human gut; feature: ankylosing spondylitis patient; material: feces | host: Homo sapiens | place: China | collected 2015-10 | reverse complement strand
TCAAGGGGTATTTCAAATTTAAGCTGGTACTCGCCCGTCAAAGCGTCGTATGGTACCCCGTCTAAAAGGCGGCGGGTTATCAGCCAGCGGTCTTTTTCGTTATGTATCCATTCGTGTATGAGTGCTTCCCACTCTGACCGGGGGCGGGAATTGAGCAGGGTCTTGTCCATATAATAAGAGGCCGCTTCTCCAAAAGCCTACACCTCCTTTATACAAGATTTGCCCCCGACGTTTGCCGGGGGCGTTTGAAAGGGAATCCCGGACGTGGGATGATATTATGCTGTTTTGTCGGTAGGTTCGGTATCTTCTATTGCGTTGCCTTTGTTGTGGAGCTTCTGGAGGGCCCCTCTGAGCGCCTCGGGCAGCGGCAGGCCAAGCGTGCCGGCGTTCTCCAGTATGGACAGGCCCTCGTTGGCTATGTAGAACATGCACACCGCGCTGCGCACCGCCCCATTGGTGGCGGGCACAAGTCTGTCAAGTAGGGCGGCCAGTGCCACCAGGATTAGTATAAAGATTTTCTTCAGCAATCCCTTGAATCCTACTGCGCTGCTGAGGGTCCCGGCCACTGCTGCGTCGGCTACGCCGGTGATGTAGTCCAACACCATCACCGCCACCAGCACCATTATCAGAGGATCCCAGGCGCCGAAGAGCCATGCAAGTGCGCCGCCTACAGCGGCGGAGATAGTTTTAATCCATTCGGATATGTTCATTTGTTTTTCCTCCTTATTTTTTGACTGTACCTACGTATATTTTGCCGCCAACAGACACGGACACCTGTAGCACGTCCGGCAGCTCCGTCGGCGCCGTGCTGTGTGCCTGTGCAAACCGCTGTATGGCCGCAACGGTGTTTTTGCCCGCTATGCCGTCCGCGTCCCCCGCGTCATAGCCCAGAGCGTTAAGGGCGGTCTGTAAGGCTTTGATGTCGTCCCCCCGCATCATAGGGCTGGTCAGCTCGATTATCCGGGGCGCGGCGGGTACTTCCTGTTCCGGCTCGTCCTCCTTCGCAGCGCCGGAGATTATGTCCCAGCGCCCGTACTCGTTCCAGTAGGCGGGGCCGGAAGCGTTTATCCCCCGGAGCACAACGCCGTCATCGCGGCCCTTGGATTCAATCACCTTATCGTTGCCGACATATACGCCTACATGGTAGATGTATTTGTACGTTCCGCCGCCGTCCTTATTCTTGTCGCGATACCTAAATACCAGGTCGCCGGGCTGAAGCTCGTCCCGGTGTATCCGCTTGCTCTTGGAGTACATTGTCCGGCTGTTTACCCTGCCGGAAAGCCCTTTTGCCATTAAAAATCCGCATATAAGGCCGGAGCAGTCAAAGGCGTACAGCGGGCATTTCCCGGCCTTTTGCATATACCTTATGGCCCGCTCCGCGTTGGTGCTCGATGTCTCCTTATTTCGTATCCATTTTTCGGGGTCGCTCATGTCGGTAAGGCACTGCCCCCTCGCGCCCCAAACGTATGCGTCCCCGAGGTGCTCGCCGAGGTACGCTAAAAACTGTTGTATTAAGGTCATCTGCGTTTACCCGCCACAAAGAGGCCGAGGCCTATCAGGGAGAGGGAGACGGCATAGGCTATGATAGACACGTCGCCGGTCTTGGGGATCACCACGGGATTTTTTGCAATGGGCTGTTCGGCGGGCTGTGCGGCGTTAAAATAATAAGTCTTGCTGACAGTCCTGTTTTTCTGCATGGCGTTGTAGAGTTCTTCTGCCGTGGTGGCGTTGTCGTAGGCCATGTCCTTGACGGTTATACGGAGGGCGGCGGGCTGGTCGGTAACTATGCCGCTCAGGTAATATGTTCCAGCCTCCAGTCTCAGGTCGTTTGCGTCCAGCTTTACGCCGTCCAGCTCCACAATAAGCTCCATGTCGGTCAGGTCATAAAACCGGGGTATGCCCAGGTCAACCTTGAGCAAGAAAAGCTCGTTGTTGACGTAGGTCTTGGATACCGCCTTGCCGGTCTGATAGTCCAGCGCGGTTATATCCAGAGTTACGGGGTCTGCGGCGTAGGCTATGGTGCAAAGGCACAGCATGAGCATTACCGCGAGGATACAAGTGAGTTTCTTCATTTTGTTTTTTCCTTTCTTTGTTTTTTGATTATGAAAAAAGAGCCGTGCGGCTCCTTATTCCTGAAGTTCCCATCCCCGTGGGTAAGCATCTGGAGTATAGACGTTGGCGGCTATGAGGCTCTTGTATATCGCACCGTTCCACCAGCCAAGCTCATCTTTATCAAAAGCTTCCGCCGCCGTGATGACATCGGGTATCACCCTTGCGCCATCCTTGTACTGGATTTTTACCCATAGAGTAGGCGCGTGGTCGGGGTCGTTGGCCTCGGTATCCCATAGGTCTACGGTGGCCTGTTTGAGCCAGCCGTTCCAGTTGATACGAGTTCCGGCTTTTATGAGACCGCCGCTCTGTTTTAAGGTAGGATAGAGGTCTACACAACCGCTTGCGTCCTTATCGGGTACGGCGGGCAGTGCTTTCTCAAGTTGCGCTCGCCATACTCTTGCTTCTTCTGCCGTGCGTACTATCATGCTTTTTCTCCTGTCATAATATCGAGGACTTCGGTATAGTCGGTAACCGGGGGCTGTTCATGTTCCTCCCACTCCTGCACTATAGCCGTGTCGGTTTCCGTCCAGCTCTCCGTATAATAAAAGCCCTCCTTTGATGGCATGGGGGAACGGGTCACGGGCTTATAGCCCAGCTCCTTTATTGCCGCATCGTCATTGGTGGAGAGGTGCGCCCCTGCGGGGTGCGTCACACCGTTGATTATAAGCGGCGACTTCAATTCAATCGGCAGACGTAAATATTCGGGGTACCCGCCAATCAGTTTAGCATAGTTTGTGTTTAGCATTGTATTCTCCTTATAGGATTAAATTGTATGAACCGTCTGTATTTGGTGTAGAGTCATAAGATATTTTGGAAGGTATAACAAAAGCGGGGACAACGCCAAGCGAGATTGACACGTCAGCGCCGTAAGCACCGTCGAAGTTGCGGCCGTTCTTATAGATGACCCATACTCTGCGGTCATAGGGGCTCTTCGAGGAAAGCCACCAAATGTGCGCTGAACCGTTTAGTTTTTTTATCCTGAGTGCATCGCTCGTGTATAATTGTAAATGTTTACCCTCGCTGCCGGTGAAGCCCGCCATGGTGTAGGACAGGGCAAACATTTTGCGGGTTATATCGCCAGAGCCGGCAAGATAAAATGTCACGTCCATCATTTTATCCCGTAGTTTTTGTGGCATTCTGCTGTATATAGTAGTATTTATTAGATTATCCAGCGTACTATTAGAGTACAAAACATTCGAGCCGAACACCGAGTTAGAATATATTTCTTTCCTCACCAGCACCACGCCGCCGCTCACAAGATTATCTTTGTCCGCTATCTCATAGTTAGGCGCACCCGCTCCACCGTCCGTGCCTATATTTATCAACGCTCCCAGCGGCAACTCCGATATGGGCGCACCGCCGCCTCCTACCATCATCATTCTGCGCCGTAAAGCAAACTGCAAGGGTATCATAGCGCATAGGCGCTTTTTATTTTACGGAGGCCGCCCCCCCGATAGAATTATTTTACACATGGTGTACTTATTCCTTTCACATTTTCCAATTTATGTAGCTGTACTTGGTGCTGAATTCCGTCCTAAAGGTGAAGGTAATATCTCCCGTAATAGCATAAGGGAAATACCAAGTGTAGGATCTGACATCATCTGCATCATACATCTTAACAAGCTGATTATTAAAGTAAATATAATGTATGTGACTCACCGGGTTAGCAGATATAGATAAAGTTGATCCTTCCGTGATTTTGATTGTTTTATTTCCGTCTTTATAACCATATTGTATACCATCGCATATCACTTTGAACCAGTTAATAGGATCGGAATTCCACTTCACGGTCAATGTGTATTCCTTTGGCTTTTTTCCGCCCATCAACCTCCTTCGCAACATTGCTATCATGCGCTCACAACCTCCTGTACTGCCCACACGCCATTGTATACGTCAAATTCGTAGGTCTTGCTTGCCTCTATTGCGGGGGCCTCGCCTAAATAGTTCGCCCCGCTCACAAACGACACCGCAACCGAGGCCGCCGTGCTGAATGTGCCGTGCGCCCATCCGGAAGCGGGCGGGGTAAACACGTATGTACCCACAGGAGAGGATACATTATATATGGTGTTTGCCGTCAGCGCCGCGCCGCTGGCGGGGAGGGAGGAAGCCATAACAGGCGGGGTCTGGTAGTCCACGCCGCCTGCGGCCTGTGTCACTTTGCCGCCTACGCCCTTAAGCAGGCCGTTAATGTTGGTCGCGGTGTCGGCAGTTATCTCGTTAGGGCCAGCGGGGCCCTGTTCGCCCTGTGGGCCGGTGTCGCCCTTCGCGCCGTCTGTTCCCTTGGGGCCTTGTATACCCTGCGGGCCTTTGATGCTGACGCTTGCGGGGTTATCCAGTCCGCCGTTGTTGCTCCATGAGATAACGCCCTCAGCAGAGACGGCGGGGGTAAAATACGGCCCGGTGTCGCCCTTGGGGCCGTCCGCGCCCGTGGGCCCTTGGATACCCTGCGGGCCTTGCTCACCCGGATCGCCCTTCGCGCCGGGGTCGCCTGTCGCGCCTTTTTCGCCCTGCGGGATACCGAACTCAAAATCAAATACCTTTGCGGTGTCCGCGCCGCTTGCCGTTACCTTTACGGTGGCGGCGGCTCCGGCGGTGAGGGTGTTTGCCGTGGCAGTGGGCGTGCCAAACCCTGCGGCTGTGCCGGGGTCGCCCTTCGCGCCGGGGTCGCCCTGCGGGCCTTGCTCACCCTGTATGCCCTGTATGCCCTGTTCGCCTTGTATGCCCTGTGGGCCTTGCTCTCCGGCGGGGCCGCGCTCTCCTGTGAGGCCCTGCTCGCCCTGCGGGCCTTTTATGTTGGCGTCGGGGGGATTGTTCAGGCCGCCGTTGTTGCTCCACGATATAACGCCCTCGGCGGATACTGAGGGGGTAAAGTAGGGGCCGGGGTCGCCCTTTGCTCCAGCGTCTCCTTTCGCTCCCTGATCTCCCTTTGCGCCCTGCTCACCAGTCGCGCCCTGTTCGCCCTTGGGAACGCCGAACTTAAAGGCGAATACCTTTGCGGTATCTGCGCCGGAAGCTGTCACCTCTACAGTAGCGGGGGTTCCCGCATCAAGGGTGGTCGCTGTGGCGGTAGGTGTGCCGAATCCGGCAGCTTCGCCCGTGGGGCCTTGTTCTCCCTTGGCTCCAGTGTCACCCTTCACGCCGGGGTCGCCCTTGGGGCCCGTATCGCCTTTAGGGCCAGTGGGGCCTTGTTCACCTTTTGCGCCCTGCAAGGGGCCGTTGTTTACCCACTTGGAATTTACACCGTCCCAGATATATATATCATACGGTTCGCCCGCGCCCACGCCGTAAGCGTCACCAGCGGCGGGGTTAGATACCCCGGCTTGTAATGCGGAGAGAGAAGCGTAATAGCCCAACACGGCAAATCCTTCGCCCGTGTCGCCTTTGGCTCCCTGTGCGCCCTGTGGCCCCCGTATATTGACTGTGGCGGGGTTTTCCAGCCCGCCGTTGTTGCTCCATGATAAATCACCATCAGCGGTCACAGAGGGCGTATAGTGCGCTCCTGCGGGGCCTCGTTCGCCCGTGGCTCCCGTATCCCCCTTGGGGCCCGTTCCTCCCTTGTCTCCGGGGTCGCCTTTAGGCCCTTGGATACCCTGTTCACCTTTGGGGCCAGTGGGGCCCGTTTCTCCTGCGGCTCCTGTGTCGCCTTTATCGCCTTTCTTGCCTTCGGGGCCTTGGGGGCCGACGGGGCCGGGAGTGCCGTCCTGCCACGCCGAGCCGCTTGCGGTTCGAGTGAGTACCTGCCCCGGCGTTCCGCCCGCCGGCAATCCCCCGCCGCCGGATCCGCCGCCGCTCTGCGCCGCCTCGTTTATGGCCGCTACAAGGGTATTCTTGTCCGCGGTGGTTAGCTCGTCCATGTCGCCGATTTTTGCAAGGAGTTGTTCGTATTGCGTCAGGGATATATCCGGCAGTTCGCCTCCCGTGGCCCCGAAGGGCAGCACGTCAAACTGCACCGGGCCAGCCGTTACGCGGCTGTCGCCCTTTATGCCGGAGAGCTTCAGCTCCCAGCGCCCCGCAGTAAGGTTCACGCCTTGCGCCGCGGTGATTTCGCCGTCCGTCAGCTCTGCGGTTATGGCTTTATTTCCGCAGACAAAATAGGCAGTGATAGCACGGCCTGCCCAGTCAGGATCAAACGTAAATTTAGCAGTCAGATAGTTTATGCTGTCCGCCACCACAAGCGGTGTACGCAGCATGAGCCTCTGCCCGCGTATAATGCCTGTAAGCATGGGTTCCCTCCTACAGTTTGTATTCTATGACATAAGTGCCGGATACCTTATTCACCTTTACCCGGTCGCCCGCCGTCAGCGAGAGCGCGGCGTTATATTTATAGCGTTTCTGCGTAGCGGTAGTTTCACCGTCAAATTTTAATGTGGCTTTGCCGCCGGACACTGCCACCACAGAGGCAAATTTCGCCGCTGATGGCCTGCGCTTTTGCAAAAAAAGTGCTTCTTGCTCCTGATATATCACACAAACACCACCTTTTTTGCCTGATGCTCCATGAGGGCGCCAGGGCGTATCTCTATTTTCCAGTCGGTTTCCTCGTATACGCCCACCAGTTCCCCGTTATACAGCGCGATAACGTCTCCCACGCCGTGGGCAGGGTTTATGGCCGTGTAAAATTTGATTTTTTGTGTGGCAAACATGGATTTTATGGCGAGATTATCGGCATACTGTTGCAGTGCCGCTTGGCTCGCTATGTTGTCCAGTTCAACTGGCGTCGCCAATATGCGCCGCCCCCTGCGTACCGTGGACAAAGCGGAGATCATGCTGTCATTTATGCCCGTTGCGGTCATGGGGTTGTCATAGTCAGGGTTAGATACGTTGACGATGAAAACGTTGGGGGCCTCATATATGTCCATTTCCTCTGTGTATTCCGGGGCGATAATACTATATTCGTCGTCCCGATACTCCCGGTCTATGTTGGAGCTGGACGGAGCCTCGTACCTTTCAAGGCGGGCTACCCCATCAAAATCAAACCAAACATCCGAAAAGTTTATTTCGGACAGCAGTGCATTGATGATGGTGAGATATTCCGTTCCTATTTCCCAATCCTCACGGTCTGTGGCAAGAGTGTCCTCGCAATCGTCCATCCGTATGCGCGGTATTCCGGCGTCCCGGATAAGGCCCTGTATCGCGGTCATGTATGGCGTCCCCGCCGCAATATAATACCGGGTCTCGGTTTTGGTCTGTTTGAGCCTCAGTGCCCGATCGTATGCCTCTATGGTGTCCTCGTCCTTGCCGTATTTAGTGTGTTTGGTGGTCAGCGTGCCCACCATGTATATGCCGAGAGGATACTCTATGCCGTCCTTGATGTAATACGGCCTTATTTCATCGTTTAGATAATCCACATTGTCGTTATGCTCGAACACGCCGTACATGGAGGTCTTTATTTCTCCGTCGGCAGCCATGGTGACGGTGGGATAGTCATCTCCCACCGCCGTCAGATTGTGCTCTGTAACAGCCCCGTTGCGTATCACCTCAAAGCGGCTGGCTACTACGCTCATCGTATCAATCATGCTCGATCCTCTCATTGTTGTCCGTCTGCTGTATGCTGCACGAAAACGCCCTGAAAAACTGGTCTACGCTCAGCTCGAAGCCCATCAGCGGGCCGGTGCACAGGCAGCCGTGCTGATCTCTGTATATCACGGTCTTGCCCAGCAGTCCCTCAAAAGCCGCTGCCTGTGCCGCATCGTTAAAGGCAGCGTTAAAACTGTATATTTTGGTTATTTGCTGCGAGGTCTCAGCCACGGGATACCGCCGCCCGGCGTAAAACTGATACGCTACATCCTGATACGCCGACACGCCCAGCGGGCTATTCTGCGCGGTGGAATATTCCAGCCGCAACCATTGCATTTCGCCCAGCGCCGCTATCTCCGGCGCGTCTACCGAAAGTGTGACCGTGACCTCATTGGACATGGAGTAACTGTCTCCAGCAACGCCGCGCACTTTATATTTGTGCGTCCCTATGGCCATTTGGTCGGAGTATGTGTGTGCCGTGGTTTTTGCTATTGGTATGTCATCGCGGTAGATATAGTAAGTTTTGTGATCCGTTTCCGTCCACGCAAGGGTCGCTTTTTCGCCGCCCGCGGCAAAAAGTGTTATTGGCGCGCCAGGGGTGTTGGCAACGGTAAATTCAGCCGTTCCCCAATCGCTCCAAAGGCCGTATTCGTTCTGTATCCGCACTGCGGCTATGTACGCGCCATCAGCCAGATATTCTTTAACCTTATACCGCCCGTCAGTGCTGTAAGCGGTGTGCAATACTGCATTGTCGATCTTTATTTGATAGGCAAGCTGTCCCTCACCGGTCCATGTTATTTCCGGCCGCGGGCTTGAGGTAGCATATACCGTTGGAGTCGGTGGTTTGCCCTGAGCCGTAAATGACGCTTCTTCGCTCCATGCGCTAACTTGATTGTTTGCGTTCGTGCAGCGCACGCGCCATTTTACGATGCCTGCGGCAAAAGTGTTTGGAGGTATATTTACATTAGTGTTTGCCGATTCTGCGGAGGCCAACGCAGCCCAGTCAGTGTGAGATGTGTCCTTATATTGCAGTTCGTATTTTTTCTGTGCTAACCCCTCACGGCTTGCGTATGTCCACTCAAAATTTATCGTGTCCCAGCTTCCGGCGTATGTGTTTTTCGGTTTTGTCGTTGTTACGGTTATTTCGTCGTTCGGGAGCAAACCCTTTATGAAGTAGGCGCCGTATTGGTTTTGGTCGTCTTCCAGTTGTGTTGATTGGGGGATTACAAAAGCGGGGACAACCCCCATCGTGCTCGACGGGCCGAAGTATTTGTTGTAGGCGGTGCCATCATGGTAGATGTACCATGCGTATTCGGAGGAGTACTGCGAAGAAAGCCACCAGGTGGTCGATGCGCCCCCCTCTTTCTTTATGCGCCTGTCGTTGCTGGTGTAATATTGGAGAGCTTTGCCCTCCGCAACTCCGTTGTTATTGCCGAAGCCAGCCATGGTGTAGGTCAGGGCGAACATTTTGCGAGTTATGCTATTGCTGCCTTTGAGAGCAAAGGTAACATTCATCATTTTTTCGCGCAGCGTTTGTGGGAAACTGTTGAATATCGTATTTTTTATAAGGTTATCCAGTGTTCCGTCCGGGTATAGGGTCGAGCTTCCAAACTTCGATTTTTCGTACACTCTTTTGTATACCAGCACCGTGCCGCCGGATACGAGGTTATTTTTATCAGCCACTTCGCATAGCCTGTTTTCTTCGGTCCCCACCGGGATAAGCACAGTTGCCCCGAGCGGCAAATCTGCCAATGTCGCCATATATTATCCTCCGTATCCCATCCGCACGCTGCGGCGGTAGTTGTTCGCCATGTCTACCAGCTTTTGTATATCGCTTATCTGCGACATATTGACGCTGATATTAAAGGTGTCGCCGCCCACGCTGCGGCTCTCTTGATTATTCAACACTCTGCTCCCCTTCGGTAAGTCTATCAGTTCCGGCCCGTTTTCTCCCACCCAAGTCAGGCCGCCGCGCCAGTTGTCGGTGCCGGCGGCGTTATGCGCCACGCTGCCCATCCAACGCCCGAAGCTGCTGTCTGTGCCGTTAAAGACGTTGGCTATGCTCTGTATATTCGAGGTGTCAAATCTCTTCTGCCCGAAGGAGAAAAGATAATCCAGCGTGTCTGTAAGCGCTCCCACAGCGTTTACGACCACCTTCACCGCGTCCGCGAACAGGGCCAGTATGCCGCCGATCGCCTGGAATGCCGGCTTTAGCAGGTTGAGTATATCCAGTACCGGTTCTAACGCCTGTAACAGGTTGCCCGCCAGTTCGATGATTGTGCCGAAAAGGTCAACCAGCCCCGTATCCGCCGCAAACTCCGCAAATTGCATCGCAAGGTCGCCCACGATCTGTATTACCTGTTCGAGGGCCGGTGCAAAAGCAGCCGCAACTTTGCTTTTCGCGGCTTCCATTTTTGCCTCGAACATTCCGAGTGAATCGCTGAGAGAGGCCAGCTTTTGTATGTCCTCGTCCTTCACGATGGGTGCTGCCGAGGCTACCTGTTCTATTGCCCTGCCGTATTTTTCAAGCATGGGGATAACGGCTTCTTCGCCGGTCGTTCCCAGTAGTTTTGAGGCTATTGCATTTCTATCGGTTACGTCGGACATCTGTGCCAGAGCGCTGTATACCTCTGTAAAAAGCTGTGCCTGTGATTTCATCGTGCCGTCGGTGTTTGTCACCGATACGCCGAGGCGGTCGAACATTTCCGCCGCTTCGCCGGAGCCGCTGGCGGCGTCCTGTGCTTTCTCGGCAAGGGCGGAAAGGTCTCCCTTAGCCTGATCCATCGAGTAACCCACGGACTGCATGACATAATCGAGCTGCTGATATGATTCGGTGGACATGCCAAGCTGAGATGAACCGCTCTCGATTTCTTTGGCCCATTCTGCCTGCTGCACCGTCAAGTCGATAAGCGCTTTTTCTACCACCACTATCGCGGCGGCTACCGCCGCAAACGTGCCTATCAGCGCCATGGATTGACCGTCTATCTTCACCATCCCGTCGAGGGTTCCCTTGATGTTGTCCGGCAGGCTTATTCCAAATTTGCTGCCCAGTTCGTCGAGCGCATCGCCCAGCCCCTTGCTGTTGTCCCCCGCATTATCAGCCCCATCGCCGTACTCTTCCAAGGCTTCCGTGTTGTTTTTCAGCTCTTTTTCGGCTTTTATGAGCGCCGTTTCGGTGTCGTTCACGGCCTTTTTCATGCGCATCGTGCGTTCGTCGGCCTCGCCATAGGCCGCGCCCACCTTCTTTAGCCACTCTTCTTGTAATTCCAGCTTGTCTTTCAGGTTCAATACGCTTTCGTCGAGGTTTTTGTTTTTTGCGTTCAACGCCTCGGCGGAATCGGCATTATCCTCAAACTGCGCCGCCAGCTTTTTTGATTCCGATTGCAGCACTTTCATGCCGTTATCTATGCTTTTCAGCGCTTCTTTATATTCTTTTTCTCCTTCGGCTGTAAATTTCGTTCTTATGGTCGGCATTTACGCACCTCCTAAAAATGCGGACAGGCTTTTAGTTTTTTCCTGCGTTATGCCCTGCATTTTTGCATATTCTTTGATTATTCTTGCTATCCTGTACGGCGTGGCCGTTTTCCAGAATTCCCTTTCACTTAGTCCGAATCGTATCACCCATACCGTAAGATACCACGCGAAATTTATGGGTTCGTCTTCCGCGTGGTTTGCGCGTTTTTTGGTTCCGCTTCTTCGTCGCCGCGAAGCGCCGCCGCAGTCAGTTCCATCACAAGTGACGTTACGCCCGAAAGCTGTGAGGGCGGTATGAGCCGCCCCACTTGCTTCACGGTATAAGACTTGTCGGAGCCCTCGCTGTCAAGATAGTCGTTTATCATGGCAGTCAAAAAGCACAAGATTGTCTTTGTCGTAGCGCTCCTGAGCGCTTTTGATATATTGCCGTCAAACATTTCCTGCACGTCCGCCAGCACGTTCATGTTGCAGCAGAGGGTCATTTCCTGTCCGTCAAAGGTGTATTTTGCGGTTTTCAGTCTTATATCCATGCCGTTCTCCTTTATGACGCGCCGAAGCACTTGTTTATCCACGCTACTGCATCGCTTTCGCTTGCCAGTGTTGCGATCTCCATGATATTCTTGTCCTCGCTGTCATCTGCCAAAAACTCGCCCGTGGTCGTGGGGGTCTGGAAGGTGATGCTGTCGCCTTTTGTGGCGTATACATAGCCGGGTGCGCCAAAAAGCACCTTGTACACAAAGACGGCGGTATATTTGTCCGTGCCGTCAATAGCGTCCGGGGCGTAAAAGCCCATGCCGACATACTTTGCGATGTCCTTTGCAGTGGCTTTAAGGCTCTTTTGTGAGGCGTTTGTTCCTACGTTGCGCGTATTTTCGCTCATGCCAAAAAGCAGTTTCTGTGCCGCGTCGGTGATGTATTTCACGCCAACGCTGGCGGTGCCGCCAGTTATGAGCTTCTTGTACTCGGCAAGGCGGCTCTCGGCGTACAGTCTGCCCTCGGCAGCGGTCAGGTTCAGCTCCACGCTCATTGCGTCGCCCATGCTTACGGGCGTATCATAAGTGATGGTGCCGTCGGTATTTGTGTACTTGCCGATTTTTATTCCTCTGAGGTCAAAAGTAGGCATTTAATCCAATCCTTTCTGCTTAAAAAATAGGTTTACCTTTTGGTTCAAAATTTCCTCAAATCTCTTTACTGCGCGTTCCTCGGCTATTGTCCAGAAGCGGGAACCGGGGTCGTTAGAGCGCCCATAGTTGCGGCTGAATGCCACTTGCCCATTGGACGCGCCGCTGTCGTTTTTCCCTGTGGGCTTTACCATAACATAGCGGGAGCCGTCCTTATCCTTGCCTTTTGATTTTTTGATAGAGCGTAGCAGAGAGCCGGTACGATATTCGCCATACTGATATATGGCCCGTTCGATTTCCTGTTTTGCATAGTCTGCGCCATCGTTCATCAGTTCGTCGTTTAGTTCGTCTATGCCGTCCCTTACGCCTTTTAGGGCCGCCTCCACCTCATCAAATCCGGAAAACTCAACGTTAGCCATATATCCCTCCTACGCCCACCGCGGTCATGGCAATGTGGTACAGTCCCGTGTCCACTTCGTATATTTCCGCGTCCACAGTGCAACTCCAGCCTGCCGCAGCAAGCCTGCCCTTGATATCCTTTATAGCCAGCTCGAACGGGGGAGTGTCGGTGTAGTAATCCACAGAGTACATCACTCCAGTTTCTTTTTCTTCTCCGTCTGCGTACAGTATCGCAACCTGACCCATGCATTGATATGTGATGTAGGTGCGTTGGTCGCCCATGTAGGGCGGGTGGCATACGGTGTATCCATCCTTGAGTATCTCCGCTATGGTCATGCCGTCACCACCCTTTGCGCCTTGATCTCCAGATATTCCCGGCGGTCTCCGACATTATCTATGCTGATGATCTCGTAAGGCTCGGCATCCCGCTCATGCCATATGCGGCACTCGACGGTCACAAGGGGCGAGTAGCGCATGGTTATGGTCACGGGCTGCCGCAAGTGCAGTTCTTCCGCCTGATATACCTCAGTACCGTGGGCATTCACCCACTTGCACCACACGGGGCCGGGGAAAACATTTTTAAAGTTTTCCGCGCTGAATCCGGCTTTGATGCTGTATTCCGGCGCTTTTATGGTGATTTTCGTTCGCATTTCGCCTGCTCCAGCTTTAATTGCCATCAAAACCACCAGCCTTTATATTGATTCAGCATCGCGCGAACCGCTATGTCTATCTCGGCCGTAGAACCCTGTATCACAGCCTCCCGGTTGGTGTACCAATGGCCTATAAGCAGCAACATTGCCTGTCGCACAAGGTAGGGTGTCTCCTCGTATCCCGCGGTGTAGGTTATGACCGCGTCGGGCTTATTTACCGTAACAGTGCCTCTGCGTATATCAGCGGTATACTCCGCCGCTTCGCCGTTTACCGTAACGCTGTCCACGCTCATCACAGGGCCACGCGGGAGTGTCACAGTGCCGCTCACCTCCGGGTAAGCGGTTATGGACTGCTCCGCAAATGACTTCCCGCAATAGTTTTCGCAATACTCGCGGGCCGCGCTTATGAGAGGAGCTATTATATCCTTGTCCTCGCTGGTATCGCCGGGGTTATTCCGCAGATGTAGTTTTACCTCTTCGAGGCTTAGCGGTTCCACTGCCGGGGGTTGTCTTGTTATTACCATTGTCGGCCTCCATGGCTATGGCGTAACAGCCGCTGATGAGCTGCCGCGCCGTTGCCTCGTCTATGTCAATGATGGAGCCGGGCGGGGTTACTCCCTCCGGCCCGGCTGCCAAGGTCAACATTTTGATTTTCATCAGCTCGCCTTCATCTTCAGGCGGCTGAACGCCTCGCCTACTACTGGTGCGCCGTCGCCATAGTACTCGACAACGTAGCCTATCTCGTTGTTGACGGCGTACAGTTCGTTCAAAACTTGTATGTAGAGGCCGTCGCTGTCGCATACCCAATAGCCGGTCTTAAAGTCGCCGTATACTGCCACGTACTTGCTCGCGGCTACGGCGTTAGGCGCGTACTCGGACATATACACGGGAGCGCCCAGCAGCATATCAGGCTGTCCTGCCTGCACGGATGGCTGCCATATATACTGGCCGTCGCTGTCCTTGAGTTTTGCGATTATCTTGCAGAGGTCGCGGTGCATTACCCAGGAGGCCCCGCGCATATACTGGCCCTTCACGCCGTATTTGCACTCTATCAGGTCGTCGGTGGCCACGGCGGTGGCGGAAGCGGCGGTAACATCGCGCCCGGTGGCTATGCCGCTGTCAGAGGCGGTAAAGATGCCCAAAGGCTGGTTAGTGCCCGTTCCGCTCATAAAGGCATTTTCCTGCGCCGCCTCGATCTTGTACAATATGCGGTCAAGCACGGTCTGATCAGGGCTGGGCGCGTGGCGCATGAGGGTCTTGGATATCTTAATCAGTTTGGCAAGGCGCTGGGGCTTAAATTCGCGGCGGCCGAAGGCAATGGTCGCCTCTTCGGGGGCTGCCGCCACCTCGGTTGTCCATGCCACATCAGACGCATCGGTAGTCAGGCTGGGATACCCAAGGCTCTGTGCCTGACCTATGGGGCCCACAACGTTGCATATCTGGCGCATAAACATGTCATTTTTGAGCCCGGCTATGAGCTGGTTGACAAACTCCACGGGCGCGGTCAGATAACCGGCGGTAGCGTTTGTGCCAAGGGTCATAGTTGTGTTTTTGTATCTGGTTATGGACTCAGGATCGCCCTGCAGTGCGCGGGCAAATACTTTAATGTGCTCGTCCTTCTTGTCGTCCAGCTTGTCGATCACTTCACCGGCGGCGCGTTCCCGCTCGAGCTGCTTCTGCTCACGGATTATGTTGGCGTTGAGCGCGTCAAACTCCCTTTCGAGCCGGTTATAGGTCTCGGTGGATTCCGCGTCCATCACGCCGTCTTCAAATTTGTTCATTATCTCGCGCATCTGGGTTGCGATATTTGCGCGATCCTGCATCATTTCGTAGAGCTTTTTCATCGGTTCCTTATACCTCCAAAATTTTTAGTTTTGTCGCTCTGAATCTCTTGCGCTGCTCCTGCAGCGCGGTGTTTATATCTGCTGCGGGCTGGATTGCTCCCCCGTTGTCAGGTTCCCTGGTTTCCGGCGTTTCCTTCGGCGCGTGCTTGTACAGAACAAACCACTTTTCGGTATCCGCGCAAGCCGCGGCCTTTTTGTTTTCGATGAGTTCATCGACAAAGCCCATATCAAGCGCTTCAGTGCCGCTCATCCACGTTTCTGCTGTCATAAGGGCGGATATCTCGTCCTTCTCCTTGCCGGTGCGGGCGGCGTATATGTCCGCTATCTGGTTGTTGATACGGTCGAGCTCGTCGGCGGTCCTGCGTAAGTCCTCCGCCCCGCCGCTGGCGTATGTCCATGCATTATGTATCATCAACGTGGCGTTTTCGGGCATTTTGATTGTATCGCCCGCCATGGCAACCACCGAAGCGGCGGAGGCGGCGAGGCCGTCTATATGCACGTTTTTTGCCGCCGGGTGGCGGTTGAGGATGTTGTACAGGCTAAATCCCGCAAAAATGTCCCCGCCGGGGCTGTTGATATACACATCAAGGGTGGATATGTCCCCCAGTGCCGCCAGTTCTCTTTGGAATTGCGCAGGGGTTATTTCATCGCCCCACCATGACGTATCGCTGATCTCTCCGTACAAAAAAAGCTCACCGGCATTGCCGAGAGCCTTAAACTCCCAAAATTTATTCATCTTTCAAGGGTGCTCCTTTCGCTTGTGCGCTTTTTGGCATATTGTGCTTTGCGTTTTCCAACGGCAGCATGTTGCCGTTGATAAAGTATATCTTTCCCAGCCCGTTGGGTATGGGGTTCATATCCTCGAGCTCCCGTATGTCGTCCGCGTTCATCACACCATTCTGCCGCATTGTGTTGTAATAGCTCGTTCGGGTGGCGGTATCGCCGCGTAGCAGACTGTTTGTATTAAACTTAAAATAATACTTCGCCTGCTCCGCTTCGCTTAGAAGGTCGCGGAAAAGCGCCTGCTCTATACGCACGGATAAAGGATTTATGCAATCCCGGACGAATTCGGCGCTCTGCTGCTCAATATTTGAAAAAGTGGCTTTTTCCAGATCCATGCACATGTGCGGGGGTACGCCGAAAATGCGGCATATCTCGGTTACAGCCCATTTGCGGCTATCAAGGAGCTGTGTCTTTGACATGTCCCTGTCCCACGGCTGCGCCGTGGAGCCGTTCTCCAGGAACATCCATTTCCCGGCGTTCTCTACGCCGCCGTAGTTACTCTGGAAGTCCTTCTTGAAGCGCTCGTATGCCGTATCAGAGAGCTGCCCCGGATAGGTTATGTAGCCGCCGGGGGAAGTGCCGGAAAAGCCCCTTTGCGCGTATTGTGTCATGCTGTTATTCAGTCCCAGCACGCTTGCGGCTATGGTCATCGGGTCTTCCGGCGTACGGTCGCCAAATCTAAAACCGGGGATAAAGACAAAATCGCCCTCCCGGAGCGTTTCTGTTGTGCCGTCATAGGTGACGTATATATACTGTTCTCCGTTTTCCCGGTTGGTGTGTACTTCCGAGCAACAGGAGGTGGGCAGATTTTTGAGGTATCGCACAAAGCCGTATCTGTCCCGCACTATACGGAGATACCCGCCGCGAGTGAGCAGCATGTTTGCCACAAGCATCTGCATAAGCTCATACGCCGTGGTGGTGCGGTTGGGTAGCACATACAACAGCTTATATAGGGGATGATCCCGCGCTTTTTGTTTGCCCTCCCCGGCATTTTTGTACATGTGCAGGGGCAGCGCCGCCATTGTCTTGCTTATCAGGTCGACGCACCGGAATACCGCCGCGACCTGCAGCGCCCCCTCTGCGCTTATGGCGTAACCCTGCCCTGCAAGGTACATCTGCCATGCGCTATCATCGGATACAGAGGGCAGCGGTTTCACGTTTGCCGCCCGTATCTCGTATGTTTTGCCAAAAAGTTTAAATTTCTTCACTGTTTACCTCACACTATTCTCAGGCCGCGGTGCTCGTATACGCTGCGCTTGGGTTCCAGTTTTACCGCCGCCGCCATCGCGTCTATCAGGGCGCACATCGGGTCTATCCGCTCTATGCTCCTGTTTTTCATGGGTTTTATGTTCTCGTTCCCGTCTTGGGCTACCACCACGTTGCCAAAGGCCCAGCGCCCGCAGGGGTTCCTCTCGTGCGTCATTTCGCCTTCGCGCAGGAGCCGCTCAAGCTCTTTCATTGCGGGGGACATGCCGCTCATGGTCTGGGGTATGGTGATTATCTTCTGCGCCGCAACCTCCTGCTGCATGAGGGGGCGCAGGGAATCTATGCGCCACTCGTCCGCCGCAATATATTTGACGTCATAGTCCAGCATGAGCTTGTCCAGATAGTTGGCGATATAGGCGTAGTCCACACAGTTGCCGGGGGTCGCGTGCATATGCCCCGCCTGCACCCATTTGCTAAAAGGCACATGATCCCGGTGCTCCCGTTCCCGCATGTTTTCCTCCGGTATCCACGCGTCCACAAAAAAGCGCCACTCCGTTTCCTCCGGCGGCGGTGGGAAAAGGGCCGCCACGGCGGTCAGGTCGGTAGTGCTGGATAGGTCTATTCCCACATAGCAGGGCCGTCCCAGCATGTCGGATTTATGCCAGTCCCCGGCGGTATCGTCCCACAGAGTGACGGGCAGCCAGCCGGTGCGCTTGAGGGATATCCACTGGTTGAGCCGGAGCCAGCGGAAGAGTTTCTCTGCCGCAGGGCTGTTCCGGGCTTTTATCGCCTCGCTGCGCACATTTTCGATTTTGATTGATACCCCCAGTGAGGGATTAGCCTTGTACCAGTTAGTCTCGTCATATATGTCCGCGTCCTCGGGGACGGTGTAAATTTTGGCGTAAAATGCCGGGTCTGTCAGTTCTCCGCTCAATACTTTTGTTGCTATCTCGTGCTGCTCCCAGCCCACGCTCTTGCGGTCGGGGTCATCGCCCGCCGTTGTGATGCACCATATGAGCTGCTCCTCACGCGCCGCGCCGGTGCCAAAAGTCAACACATCCCACAAGTCCCGCTTGGGGTGAGCGTGCAGTTCGTCCACTATGACCACAGAGGGGTTAAGGCCGTGTTTTGTCGCCGCCTCTGCCGAGAGCACCTTAAAGCGGCTGTGTGTGCGGAGATTAAGCATCTCCTTTGTGCTGTCCCGGATTTTGATTATCTTGGACAGCACTTTGCTTTGCTCTACCATGCTCTTCGCGGCGTTAAAGGCTATCGACGCCTGATTTCTGTCCGCCGCGCCGCAGTATATCTCGCCGCCCGGCGCGTCCATGACCAGATGGTATAGGCTCAATGCTGCTATCAGTTCCGTCTTGCCGTTTTTCTTTGCGATCTCCAGATATGCCATGCGGTATTGCCGCACACCCTCGGCGGTCACGGTGCCGTATACGGAGTTTATGACCTCTATCTGCCATGGCAAAAGCACAAAGGGTTTGCCGTAAAAATCGCCGGTATGTTTAAGGGCCTGTACAAACTCGATAACTTCGAGGGCCTTGTTCGCGTTAATCACCGTACTTGCTCAGATATGCGGCCATCGGGTCGCTTTCTGCGGCCTTTTTGGCTGCCGCCACTCCCATCCGGGCACGGCCTACCGGCGACAAGCACAGTTGCTCGGCGTATTTTATGATACTCTGCCCTTCCCGGCGCATGATAGCAATATATGGGTTTTCGGTCGGCCTGCCGTCTGCTGCCCTGTATATAAGCGGGCCGATTTGATACTCCGCCTCGGCCTTTTGGTATATCGCCACGCTCTCGCAGTAGGCTGTAAGGGCGGATATGTCCAGATCGTTAATTATTGGGGTATCGAGTTGACGGTAAAGCTTTATCACCCTTTTCCACTCCTTTTTGGCCCCCGGTGACAGCCCTTTCGGTGGTTTCAGCTTGTCGGAGCAGCCGGTAGGTTCGCCATTCTCCCGGTTTTCCATCGTGTCTTTGGTGTGCCGGTTTTTGCCGTTATCGACGAGCTTTAACGGCCTCGGCTTTCTCCCTGTCGGCATAGGCTCCTCCTTTCTCAAATTCTGTATTTGCCTATGATTTTTTTGTGTCCTTTGACGCTGTTGCAATGTATGCAGGCGGGCTGGTGATTGGCGGTATCCCAAAAGCGCGGGTCGCCCGGCCCGTCAGGCGGGTCTATGTGATCCACGCACTGCGCAACCACGGCGCAGCCGTCATCCAACCGCAGGGCGCAGAGCTGATGTTCCGGGGCCGACAAATACCAGCGGGAGTATTTGCTCCATCGGGTATCATATCCGCGCTGCCGGGAGCTGCCCCGCCGCTCGTCCTGATCCCGGGTCTGCTCCTGCCGTCTTATTTCATCCGCCGCTCGGTGCTCGTCGCAGTATCTTCCAGCAGTAAGCGCGTTGCAGCCGGGATACCGGCAAAAGTGTAGTGCGCGGTTTGCCACGGTGCCGCTCATCTCCCCCAAAATACTCAAGGGCCGCTCATTGCAGCCCTTTTGATGGTATCAATATAGCACATTTAGAGTGTTGGAAAGTGTTGACTTTATTTTATACCGCTATTCTGCCTATCAGCCTGTCTACCCCCTGTCTCTCAAGGGTCTTCGCCCAATCAATCGAGACGTGCATTTGCTGCGCTATCCGCTCCCAATATCCCCCTTTTGCCACTCCGTATTTAACGTACCGCAGTCTTATTGCCTCATATTCCAGCGGCGGCAAGCACATCACTTCAAATTCTATCATTCCCACCCAATGGTCGAGATTTCGCAATTCGTCTTCCAGCCGTTTTTTCTTCTTTCGCAGTCTTTTTAATTCCCGCGAAGCTTTTATCACCGTGGCCGGAGTGCTGTCCGGCAGCTCGGTACCGCGCGGCAGGCCCGTAATCTGCTGCGGGTGAAGGTCGTATTGCGCTTCGATCTCCTCGTCAACGCTAATTAACAACCGCTCTTTTTCCGTCCTCGTGCGCTCTGCATTACCCCAATACATCAGCAGTCGCCGCACGGCTGCCCGCTCGTCTCGCCTTTCCCGCGTTGCTTTTTTTGGATTCAATTTTTCGCCTCCTTTTTGGATTAAAAACCGTCGTTTTTGATGTAATTTTACAAATCTTTTCGGTGACCAATTTGCCGCCGCCGTTTATTTGTAGTTTTGTTGTTTTTGGGCGCCCCATTGCTGTTCATTTTCGGAGCTTCTCAAAAATCGAAAAATTTTTCTTCCGATGGGCCGCCCCGGTACCGCGGAGGGTTGATTTAGCTTTTTGATACCCCCCTCCCCTCTATTTCGACCTGTTTCCTCCGGCACAGGTTTGCCGTGTTCCCCCACCGGCGGAGCTGCCCCCGAACCCTCCAGCGCTTTCCCCTATCGTTCATTTCAACACTTCTTTCCGTGCTTGTATGGTCTGCCCTTGTTGTAGAGCATTTTCTCCCGTACAATGCCGTCCACATCCAGTCCCTCATGCCCGAACCAATCCAGTATGCGGATAAGGCAGTCCGCCATCTCGACGGCTATCCCCTCGGGCTTGCCGCCCACGCCGGGGTAAACCATGCCACGGCCGGCGCGGTATTCCTCTACCGCCTCCGACAGTTCGCTGTGGCAAAGGGCAACGATCTCCAGTATGTTGCGAGGCTCGTCCCACCAGCCATGAGCAACGGCGTTTTCGTGTATTTCCTTCGCCAGCTTGTACAGCGGCTCCTCGTTGTTGTGGATCGTTATCATTTTTCTCCCTCCCATATTAGCGGCTTCCCCTCTGCGTCTACCATTATGCACACGCCGCCTTGGTATACTTTTAGGTATTGTATGCCCGTGAGGTTATCGACATATATCACATACGCTGCACCCGTTTCCAGCGTTCGCAGTCTGTAAGTACCAGCTTCGGCCTTTCTGCACCCGCACAGGGCGAGGGTCAGCAGGGTTAATATTGTTATTGCTATTACTATTGCTATTACTCGTTTCATTTTTCCTCCTTCGGTGGTTCTGGTAAATATGCCCAATGGGTTATGTGCTCATGTGATATTCCGCCCCATGGGTATTTCCAGCGGCAAACCGTTTTGCCGCGAACATCGGTCTGTTCATAGTAGCGGAATCGTGTTCTGCGCACACCGCCGTCAGATACGACCACGAGTACACCGACACGCTCGCAGATTTCCCTCGTCAAATGCACATCTGGCAAACAATCCTCAATCGCGTGCCATTCCATTCGCTATTCCTCCTTATCCATCTCGACCTCATCTACACACTGTACAGTACCAATCTTATAGCACCCGCATGACGGGCAATGATACACGCCCATTCGCCAAATTATGTGCAACACGCCGGTTCTGCCGCAGTCTTCGCATGGATACGTTATTCTTTTCACGCTTCCTCCTTCCTTTCGCCGCGACCACAAAAATGCTGTTTTTGTACGCTTACCGGAAATACATCATTATCCACGATACAAAGTTCATATTCTGCGTTATCCGCTGTCGCCGAGATACAGTACCGGCAATCTATACATCTCACCACCTCCACTACATCGGCGGCGGGTTCTTTGTCGATAAATGCTATCCAATCACAATCGCTCGGTTCGCACGGTTCTTCACTGCATACCTCGTTGCAATGCCCACATACAAACTGCTTTGCTCTGTTTTTAGTTATATATTCTTTTGTCATACTTCTTCCAATGCCTTTTCAGCTTCTTCACGGACTGCAACCATGTCAACATACTCTTGCGGGTTATGCGCTTTTACATGTGGGTCGCTAAATTTTTTAGCACTCTCAAGCAGTGCTTCTATAATTATGTCTTTATTTGTATTGCAGTCGCACCTGGCAAAGCAATAATATTTGTCGCCGATTTTTACAGGCATTATTCTTCCTCCTTCGGGGGTTCTGGCAACGGCATCCAGTGAGTAACGCCCTCTGTAATTACCTCGTCAAGCTCTACGTCCACAAATCCCTCTTCGCAGACAAATGCCATTGTAACGGCATTAACATAATCAATTTTGCTCGTTACCTTTATTGTGCAGCAAACTAAAACATAGGCCCCACACTCCGGCAGTTTGTCCTTAACGTTTATCCAGTTCATTAGTTACCTCCTTCGGGGGGCTCCGGCATGGGCATCCACGCAATAACAGGATTACCTCTAAACCATAGTCCGCCAAACTTTTCTATGGGATATAAAAGCCCCAGCATGTCAATGTCAGTGTCGCCGGCATCGTAGTAATACCACCATTCCGGCAATAATTGTCTCATGCGTATCTCGCCGCGAAAAATCTGTCCATCTTGCAGCAGGATAATCACCGGTTCCTTTTCTTCTGGTAGTCTGTCTCTCACTTTAATCCAGTTCATCGGCTTCCTCCTTATCCATTTTTGCCCCGCAGTTGGGTCAGTAATTTTCTGCTATGGCTGTTCTCCTTCTGCACTCTGAACATCTGTATGTTTTTCTAAAAACAGGAATATCGCTGCTGTGTGTAGGTTTCCAATACGAGCTATCAACACTTATCCACCGTCCTTGTACTACCTCGGCAAAATCTCTCATGTCTTCATACGGGCAAGCCCCTTCGCCCATGCGTGTCTTACTGCCAATATCGCTTCTTCGCGGCCTATATATTCTTTACTCATTTGTTTCCTCCAGCTCGCTTACACCATCGAAAATGCCCAAAATCTGTTGGAGCAATTCAATCTGCCCGTTTCTGTGACCATAGCGATACCCGGTTGTATATGTTTCAGCAGTGTCTCCGCTATTCTTGGCTTTTTCAGCAACAAGTGCTTGATACTTGGCTCTCAAATCTTCAAGTTTCACAGCCGGAGCAACATCGGCGGCAGGGATATCCTTCAAGTCGATTTCCTTGATGTACCTGTGCAATACAACTCCGCTCAATTCAGGGTCGTGGTGCTTTACTTCAATAACCTTTTCCAGCGCCGCTTCTCGTTCTATGTACTCTTTATATTCTTTACTCATTGTCCGTCCTTTCTGCGTTCAGCCAGTTTTCCAGCGTTCTCTTACATTCCGATCCGTTTGGCGCGATAAACCGCCGCCGGGCAGCAGTCGCAGTCCACTATCTCGGCGAGTTTGTCCGCCAGCCATTCGGCGGATTGCTGTTTTAGGTATTCGTGGTTAGTCATGCCGCTCACCTCCTGTTTCTGCCGCCTCAATGCGCTTATTGAGCCGCTCAATCTTCTTGGTAATCCACTCTGCCACCTGCCCGCCTACGTTGAATATGCAGCAGAGCTGCCACAGCATTATCTGTACGTCAGCCATTTCCTCTGCAAGATGGTCAGAGTTCGGCTTGCCACGCAAAGCTTTGGTCAGTTCTTTTTGTAGCTCTGCACATTCCTCGATGGCGACTATGGTCTGGATGGGTTCGCCGTATTTCTCGATGGCTCTGCGCAGAATTTTCATTGTGTTTTTACTGTTCACAGCTCAGTGTCTCCTTTCAAATACTTCTCAATCACCGCGGCGGCACACGGCCAGCCGTAGCAGACCGCGCAATAGTAGCCCTCGGCCATAGCGCCGCTCATAAACTCGTTTTGATTTGGGGTCGGACTGTTGGCGCCAGCTTTGAGCTCGACGTATATGCCATGGTAGCCGCCCCGGGCGGCAGGTATAAATACATCGGGTACGCCAGAATGTACCCCCTGCCCTATCAGCCGGGCAGCGGTGCGCTTATCGCGTAAGCCCCCGTTGGGTATGTGGTGGTAGAGCCGCAGGGCCGGGTACTGCGGCCGCATCATCCGCGCCCATTGGGTAAGGACGGTCTGGTGCTCGTCCTCTTTGCCTATTACCGGTTGGGCAGGCCGCCATACGGGTATACCCGCCCGGTTGAGGGTCATGGTGTAGTCTTTCAGCAATTGTTTTTACCTCCTTTTGATATCGTCGTAAAATTCGACGCATTTACAAGGCCCCGGTAAAAGCCTTGCGCTTCGCGCCGCTTAACACCGCCGCTTGGGCGGGATTTTGACATACTTGAAATAGGTAAAGCCGAACTCTGTCGCGCCGCTCTCGACGAGGATATAGTCTTTCGGAGAGCGCGGCGGTTTGGCCGGCGTGTAGTTGCGTTTTATGGGTTTTGTCTGCTCCCTGCCGCAGGGGGCAAGGTTGCGGGTTGCCATGTAATGGTGCCCGCCCTGCTCCGGCGTCCAGTGGTTAAACAGGTAATTGGCTAATCCCGTATAATCGGGGCCGTGGTCTATGCCGTCATAGTGGACGTGTGCCCGGAGGTGCTCGCAGCGATTGACGCTGCCCAGCGTCCATTGTTTGCGTATGGCCTCCTCCGGCACTCCGTCCGTCAGCATGTGGGCGTGTATGCGGTGGGTGTTTTTGCCGCGCCCCATGTAGATAACGATTTTTGCCTCCGGGTAGGCGTAGAGCAGCCGGCGCCGGAAGTTGACGCAGAGGCGGCGGAAGTCCTTAAAATCGTGTACCTCGTGCTCGTCGTCCTGGGTCAATGTGCTGTACATCGAGGCCGGGGTAAAGTTTTCGTTGACCAGCCGGGTATGGGCCCGGCGGGCTACCTCAGAGTTAAACCACGCCCTTTCCTCGTCCGTCTTAAACCTCGGTTTTCGCGGGCGGTAGGGTTTTTGCGTCCTGTCGCCCACGGAGTATATGATCCGCTCCAGCACCACGCCGGAATATATATCACGCCGTACCCGCTGCATGGCGGCCTCCTTTTTTAATAATCAGGTCTTGGCCCTTTGCCGGGGGCGGTGGTTTGCGGTGCGGGCGTTTACCCGTTGGCCGCACCTGCCGCCACCCTATCAATGGAGGACCGGGTGATTGCCGCACCCGGCAAAAGGTCAAGTCCTGCCCGTGTTACCGGGCAGGCTTTAATGCGTGTATGTCCTCGGTTTTCTTTGTGCGGCGCGGGATAAATATCTGCTCTATCACTTTGTCGCTGTGGTCGTTCATCAGCTCGTCCGCCTCAAGGATATGCAGCTCCCGCCCGTCGATGCACAGGCGGCATGAGCCCTTGTACTGGGCATATGTCCGTCTGGCTTTCGCAAAGTCGTTGGTCTCAATAACGGTCTGCGTCCCGGCGGGTGTGCGGATCAGGACGGTGTAGGTGGGCAGCGTTTCCTTTTTCTTTTTCGGCATTTTTTCAGTCCTCCCCTAAATCCCCGATTAGATCAACGCCTATTTTCGCCAGCTCGTCGGCGGAGTATTGGCGTTGAATGTGGTTCATAAAATAACTCCCAGCGATTTTTTTGACGTTGGTTTTCGCCGCCGCGAGGTAGCCCTCGAACTTCTCGCTGTTAAACAGGGTGCAGGGGCGCATATACTCCTGCATGCTTGTCCCCTTCCACGTTGCCCAGCGGCTGTCTATCACCCGGCGGCAGTCCTCCGGCGTATGGTCCTCCGCAATGCGGGCGTTGATATAGCTGCGGTTTTTCGGCGTTTTTTGGTATTTAGTCCCGGCAACAGTGTTGAGGTAGTCTATTACCGCGTCGGCGGCGGTCGTGTCGGTGATCGCATTGCGGGCGGTAACCTCTCCGGTCTCCCGGTTTATCGTTACTATCAGGGCGGGCCTGCCGTTGATGCTGACAGCGGCCCGGCCTTTTGTGTCCATGTGCTCCCCTATGGCGCGGATTAGGGCGCTGTATATCTCCTTTTCCCCCATAGTTAAATAACTCCCTTCATAAAACACGCCCAGAACGTTTGTGTTTTTTTCCGCTATGGTGCCCAAACAGCGGCTTCTGGCCAATAGCTGCCCACACCTTATCCGCTGGAATATCGCGTTCGCTCCATTTAAAAATAAGGGTTCCGTCGGGTTTCAGAACCCTCATGCACTCTGCAAAGCCGTCATGCAGCATTTGTGGCCAGTTGTCGTCAAGCTTCCCGTATTTTTTAACCAGCCACGATGTTTCTTTTGCCCCTGTGAGGTGTGGCGGGTCAAAAACAGCAAGTGCAAAAGCGTTGTCCGGGAAAGGTAACTGTGTAAAGTCGCATACTATATCGGGCTTGATAATGCACTTGCGTTCGCTCTGCCCCTCCCCACTTCTCCATATGCCCGTCATTTCAATCTCTCTTTTATCGCAGTAAACCGCCGCCGGGTGATGCTTATTAAACCATATCGTTCGGGATCCGCACGTTACGTCCAGTATCTTCCTTTCCACGGTTATATCTCCTTTTTCTCCTTTTTGGTCTCGCTGCGCTCTATGGCTATGCCGATAGCGGCGGAGCCGGTGCTCTTTACGGTGGCCTTAACTCCGTCCGTGGTGGTTATGACCGCTTTATCCACAAATCCGCCGTACACCCGCTCGGCAAGCTGCTGCAATATCTCCCGCGTCTGCTCGTCCACGGCCACACGCTTCTGGTGCGGGTTGCCTGCAAAAAGCTCCTCGATGACATCCTCTGCCTTTTGTAGGGCCTCAATGCGGTCGCTCTCTCCCCGAAGGGTAGCCTCATGAATGTCACGGACACGTCTGGCCTCCTTGCAGTCGCATATGAGGGTAGCTATCCCGTCCTCGTCCGGGTCGTCGATGTTTGGGTGTAGGGCCAAATAGCTCTTGATATTGAGCAGTTGCCCGCAGTAGCGGCAAACGCCGAATGTCCTTTCAGTTGTTTCCACTTTTTTGTCCTCCTTTGATATGTTTTTAGCAGTCTTTTTACGAGCAATAGCTTTCCATCTCCGTCAATCTGTAGCTGCCGTCATTATCCGGTATGTCGTCAATCTGTACCGATTGAGGGATTAAAAAAGTGGGGACAACACCAAACGTGAAAGACGAGTCGAAGTCGTCGGCGGAGCCGTCCATGTAGACGACCCAAGCGTCGCCAGAGGAGTACCGCGAGGAAAGCCACCAGAGAGCAGCCACGCCGTTGAGGGTCTTTATTCGGCTATTCCTTCCCGTGAATATAGGCCATGCGAAACCTTCGTCCACTCCGTGGTTGTCGCCGCAGCCTACCATGGTCATTGTGGGGGCAAACACTTTACGAGTTATATCCTCGGCGCCGCTGCCGTTATATAGCAGGATCGTGCTGGGGATAATCAGCTCCTTAAGCTCGTCGGGGTAGCTGTCGTATATTTCGGTCATGCGTTTGTCCAGGTCGGAATCGGCGTACTCCGTGCTGTCGCCAAACCAGCACCGGCTGTGTATGTCTTTGCGGATAAGCCCTACGGTGCCTACGTCAAAATTATTGAGGCAACCGAGGGTGTAGTCAGCCAGCTCGTAGGTTCCATCCTCGCGGCGCTCGGGGATTTTGATGTTGGTTCCGAATGGTAGTTCTCCTAATTTCATTTTTTATGTCCTCCCTATGATATGTTTTTAGCTCATTCGCTCCACTTGTCTGGCGTTGAGCTTGCCGCGCTCGATCAGTTTGTATATTTCGTGCCTGTCGATGCCCAGCCGCTTCCTCGTCTCCTGCGTTGTCAGCCACTCGCCGTCCACTTCTACGATCCACTTCCTGTATATACGCGGCGGCTCGCTTTTCCCGTCCGGCAAAAACAGCGGGCAGGCGCGGATGACGTAGGACTGTATAATTGTCGTGTAGTTTTTGCCGTGGTAATAGTCGCTGCCCTTCAGCGTTGTCTCCCTTGCCTCCCAGCCCTCAACGGGTTCGGGATCGGCGCGGCGAGACCAGCTGCAGCCCATACCCGGCGCGTTGGTCGCCCTCCGGCAACGCCAGCACAGAGTTTGTCCGGTTATGCACGCTTCCATATCTATCTCCTTTTGCGGGGTGCGAAGGCGTATCCCGCCATGCACCCGATGAAAAACATCGGTATCCCCCAGCTGAAAAATGCTCCCCACATATCAATCCCTCCCTGTCGCAATGTGTAAGTTAATGTTTTGATTGTTGGCGTCAACGCATATCAACGTTGCGTCCATGAGTTTGCCTACATTTTGGGCGCACATTTTAGGCAGTATTTCTTCGCGGTTATAGCTGCCCAGCAGTTCCCCGCCTGGGGCATGGTAGAGTTTTACCCGCTGGCTCTTGAGCAGCGCCAGCATGGGGAGGATATCCTTTACTTGCATATGTAATCACTCCTCCACTTGCGGTATCTCAGCTTTTCCTCGTCCCAGTCCGGGTATTTGGCCATAAGGTAGGCGCGAAGGGCCTTTTTCAGTTCCGGCCTGCGCTCGGAATTGTCGTAATCCCTGTGGCACTCAGGGCATAGGGTGACGATGTTCTCTTCTATTCCCTTCCCGTTATGGGAGCGAGGGATGAAATGCGCGTCAGGGTTGCCCGGTCTGCCGCACAGGACGCAGCAATGATGATCCCTCTCCCATACCCACCGTTTGACTTTGAGAGGTATGTCGCATGCTTTTGTGCGCTTGCTTTTCATGGCTTTTTACGAGCAATAGCTTTCCAGCTCTGTCAATCTGTAACTGCCGTCATTATCCGGTGTGTCGTCAATCTGTACCGATTGAGGGATTACAAAAGCGGGGACAACACCAAGCGTGAGCGACGAGAGGCCGAAGTAGTAGGCGGAGCCGCCCGTGCCGACGAACCACACGACGTCAGAGGAGAACTGCGAGGAAAGCCACCAGACATTAGCCGAGCCGTTAAAGGTCTTTTCGCGGCTATTTCTTCCCGTGAATATAGGCCATGTGAATCCCTCGTCCACTCCTTCATTTTCGCCGCAGCCTACCATGGTCAATGTGGGGGCAAACACTTTTCGGGTTATATCCTCGGCGCCGCTGCCGTTATATAACGGGATCGTGCTGGGAATAATCAGCTCTTTAAGTTCGTCGGGGTAGCTGTTGTATATTTCCGTCATGCGTTTGTCCAGGTCTGATCCGGCATACTCCGTGCTATCGCCGAACCGGCACAGGCCGTGTATGTCCTTGCGGATAAACGCAGCTACACCCGCGCCGAAAAAGCCCAGCGTGTAGTCCGCCAGCTCGTAGGTTCCACCCTCGCGGCGCTCGGGAATTTTGATGTTTGCCCCGAATGTCAGTTCTCCTAATTTCATTTTTTTGCGTCCTCCTTATGATTTGATACCCCGGGATCTTGGGCCATCGGCAAAGGCCCTCCTTCCCGGACGCACCGGGCCTGAATCCTGTTTATACTCGCCCGGTCGAGTTGCTAACGTGCTGTTGTGGGTTCGTTAGGTCATTCGCATCACCTCCGGCGAAAGGAGACAGCAGAGGGCGGTGAGCAGAAGCAGCGTTTTGTCGGACATATCAGGTGGTCTGTGTATATCAAAAAGGAGATTATAAACTCTGCCCATCGGACACCGGCCCAAGATGCCGCCCTCTGCTCTCCCCTTTCGTACGGGGAGCTACTGCACTTTGTATTTGCAATCGTCGTATTTATGGCGGCGGGCAGCCTTTACCCTGGGCTGCTCTGCCGTCTTGTCCTCTACCATGGAGGCCATGCTCCGCACCAGTATGAGAGGGGCGTGGCCGTCGGCGGCGGTCGCCATGAGGCGCCCATCCCTACACATGGCGCGTATAGTGCCGGGGTCTACGTTGATGATCTCGGATGCCCGTTTGGTGGTGACATACTCGCCGTGCATCTTCACCATGCGCTCTTCCAGCGCCTCAACACTGTTTATGCGCTCGTCCACGGCGGCGGTTATCATGTCCCGCAGCAGCTTGTCAAAGTTATCCATGGCAGTTTCCTTTCTGTGGTATAATCAAAAGTAAAAAGGGGTTTTATGCTGAGTTTTGCTTCTTTCCGTATTCTTGTTTACGCTTATTTTCATCGGGGCTTCGGCGTATCCGATGTTGACCGTATCGTGGGCAGAAAGTTCACACAGGGCTGTATAAACCAGTTGTATAACAAGAACTTGATATCCGTCAGGTACATCGCCGAAGGCCGTAACGGGCTTTTATTGCTCATAACGCAAGACGGTCGCGGTTTCCTGCAAAAATCACTTGTCGGTGCGCTGGTTACAGCAGCTTCTCTATCGCTTGCAGTATTAGCCCTAATATGACGAGCGCTCCGAGCACGAATATTTGTGTTTGCGTCCGCCTGACCTCTTCATAAATGCTTAGCAGTTTCTTGTCTGAGTTCTGCTCGTCCCATTTGCACGTCCACTTGTCTCTAAACATCATGCCGCTCACCTCCTATGCGGTTTGTTCGTTCACTCTTACGTTTTGCGTAAGTTAGTTTGCAAAAAAAATGTCCGTTGCTTCTTGTTTGCTGTCACATACGCATTCGGCAATTTTGACCATCACATCATACGGTATTTTACTCGGTATCGATAGGTATTTCGCCAGAGTATTTCGGTCTATCCCCAGCGTATTCGCTAATGATGATATCGTATAATTTTTTTCGGTCATTTTCCCCCTAAGTTTGGGCACATTGATTTCGTACAACCTTTCCGCCTCCGTTTCTTACGTATTGCGTAAGTTTATAATAGCCTTGTCGCGCCCAAAAGTCAATACGTGGCGCGAAAGTTTTTTTGCGTTTTGAGTAATTTTTATTGCATTTCAAAATAAAGAAGTGTATTATAGGCTTACGAGGAGGATAACAAAATGATTTTAGAAGAGAGAATGAGGGATCGCAGGAAAGAATTGGATTTAACCCTCGCCGATATTGCAAAGGCAGTTGGTGTCTCAGAGGCCACCGTGCAGCGATGGGAAAGCGGCAAGATTAAGAATTTGAGGTATGAACGTATTCCCGCCCTTGCAGTCGCTTTGCATACTACGCCGGCCTATCTAATGGGCTGGGAAGATATCCCGGAAGAAACCACCTCCAGTAAAGCTATGCTAAAGGCGGTCGTTGACGGCATGACCGAAGAACAAGCCGCTCTGTTTCTGGCGACTTGGCAAGCAGCAAAAATGCCAAAGTGATTTCCTCTATCGTCATTCCATCTATGATTTCCTTTAATTCTTCTTTTTTCGTCATTTGTTTCCACCTCCAAACATTTGTTCTGTTTTGATGATAGCATTTTTCGTATAAAAGAAAAGGGGTGATTTTATTGAAAGTACTATAAACGGGACTGCGCTCAACGATGTTGCACAAATCGTGCCTCGGATTTGCCTTTAACCGGCAGAGGGAGCGGGGGCCGCTCACCTCCGCCTCGGCCAGAACGGCGGAGAAGCTTCGCGGGAGCCGCCCCGGCCTGAATTAAGCATATCTCCTTCCCTTGGTTTTTTAAAGCCACAAATAGTATCCTTTCAGGGTAAAAATTGTTTAAACGGGGGTAAAATAATGGACTTTGAGCGATTACAGGAACTTGTGCGGCAATCCGGCAAGACACAGCAGGAGATCGCGGACGAATGCGGGCTGTCGCTCGCTACTGTCAAGAAGGTGCTTCACGGACAAACATCAAATCCAGGCGTAGATACGCTGATAAGGATATTAAATACTATTGGCAAAAGTCTGCGGGATATAGATTCTGACTTTGCGGGAGTTCCGCAAGGATATAGTAAAGAGGATTTATACGAAGAACTTATCGCCATTAACAAGGAGCGTATAAACAATCTGGTAGCCGAAGGGCGGCGTAAAAACATTCAATTGTCCCTGTTGTCAGGTGTTTCCGTATTATTGATGGTGGTTTTAAGCGGAATATTTATCATAGATAGCAGATATCCGAGCATGGGGCTGATACGCCCCGAAACTAAGCATTTATCGACAATAGCAGGGGGTATAATGCTGGTTTTCGTGATATTCGCAGGCTATCTCATATACATCAGCATAAAAGAATGGGAAAGGTTAAAGTAGGAGGGTGTGGTCAATGGGTATGATACATCAGTGCTCTCAGTGTGGGAAAAAGGGGTTGTTCTTGCCGCTCAACAACCTTGGGCACTGTGAGGAATGTATAAAAAAGAATAAGGCGGAACGAGACGAGCTCAAGGCAGAGCAGGATGAGTGCGAAGCGAAACAGATCAAATGCGAGGCGGCGCAGGACGTGCCGCTCATCGCCGAAACGGAAATTACAGACGACGAGGCAGAGAAAAAGGAGGAAGTTGAAAATATGGAAAATACCGGTGTTCGCAAACCGAATGTATCTGAAAAGGACTGGCTTACTACGCTGCTTTTATGTATATTCCTGGGTGGCTTGGGTATACATCGGTTTTACGTCAACAAGCCGCTCACGGCTGTTCTTTGGTTGCTGACGGCCGGCTGCTTTGGTGTTGGTGTTATCATAGATATATGCAGTATAGCCAGCGGCAGTTTTACGGACGGCGATGGGGCTGTGATCCTCTCAGAAAAGCAGCGGGACAGGGCACACGGCTCTGGTGTGCAGGACGCGTCGCCCGTTGATGCCGTCGAGCAGCTCCGCAAGCTGGGCGAATTGCGGGATAGTGGTATCCTGAGTGATGAGGAGTTTGCGGCGAAGAAGTCCGTATTGCTCGGCAAGATAAAATAAAAAATCCCCCGGCTGTTGGCGCAGCGCAAGGGGGATCAGAGGTGGGTGCTTCTCCGCCTCCGATTTTAGCATAATGGGAGGTTTTTGTAAATGGCAAGGCAAAGCGACGGGCGGTATAGGGCTAAAGTAACCGTCGGCAAGGATATGAATGGCGGCAGCGTGATAAAATATGTATCCGGGCGCACAAAGAAGGAGCTGGAAGCCGCGAAGGAGGCTATCCGGCAGGAATATATCACCGGCAGGAATACGCCGGAAAACGCCATGTTCGGGGCATACGCCATTCAATGGTATAACACATACAAAAAGCCGAATATAGGAGCATCGGCGCAGAGCAGTTATAGGACCGCGCTGAACGTGCATATACTCCCCATTCTGGGGAACAAGCGATTGACGGCAATATCCGCAATGGACTTGCAGGAGCTTATCAACTCAAAGGCGGATACCTGCGCAACGATAATTAAGAATGTACATCATGTTCTGAAAAGTATATTTAAGCGGGCATATATGGAAGGGATAATCCCCCGCGATATAACCGTAGGATTAGAAAAACCGTCCAAGGCCAAAAAGAGCCGCCGCGCCCTGACAGAGGCGGAAGAGGCCGCCGCGAAGGTGCTGATGCAGGAGGAAAACGGCCTGCTGGTGGCGCTGCTTTATTATACCGGCATGAGGCTCGGCGAAGCCCTCGGCCTGCAATGGGAGTGCGTGGATTTCAAAAAGAAGGTCATACACGTCCGGCAGCAGGTCAATTTAGGGCTGGGCAAAATCACGCCGCCGAAAACGAAGGAGAGCATAAGGGATATACCCCTGCCTGACGAGCTGGCAGAGATGCTTGTGCGGGGATTCCCACAGGCGTTTGTTTTTCCGTCTCCGAGTGGATCATATTATAGGAACACACCCGTTAATCGGCTATGGATAGATTTAATGCGGCGTATAATCGAAATAGACCCGACAATTGAGACGCGGGGAAACGGCGCCTCTGTCCTCACACCGCACTACTTCCGGCACAATTACGCCTCCATACTCTATAATGCCGGCGTTGACGTGCTTTCCGCGCAGAAATTTCTCGGCCATGCCAACGCAAAGGTAACGCTTGAAATTTATTCACACCTTTCAAGGGAGAAAGAGGACGCAAGCGCGGAAACCGTCAGAAGCGTTTTTCAAAAAAGGTTGCCAGAAAGTTGCCAGAGCAAAACCACAAAATGAGCGCAAGCAATCAAAAAAGCCCTAAATACCTAAGAAAAACGCCCGTGCAACACGAGCGTTTTTGATGTTTGGTATCCGGCATTCAGCCGTTTTTTATTCAGTTCCTTGCAGTTTCTCACACGCAGAAAGCGGCTATTTGTCTATGTTTTCCGTTTGTGCTCATTTTAAGGTTTGAAATAAAAGGTTGCCGGAAAGTTGCCAGCTACGCAAGGAAATATTTTTCAACTTTAAAATCCTTAGCGTCTGCGTCGTTGATAAAGTCCCTTGCTATGCTGAAATAGAATTCGGGATCTTCGCCCTTCCCCACGCTCTCCGCCGTCTTGTAGTAGTCGTTGTAGGCCATGTTCATGCAGAGGTAGTATTTGCATACGTCGTTGTTGATGCCCTTCGCGGCAAGGAATGCTTTGACGGTATCATAATCCCACTTCTGGCCGTAAGGACGCATGGAGCGTACCTTGTCCCGCGCTTCTTCCGGGGTTATGGCGTAAGCTATGGCCTCGAGCTGGTGTATGGTTTCGTGGTACAGGTCGGGCATGCGGTCTTTAATTATGTCCATAGCGTCCGCGAGTATTTCCTCTACCTCGTCCATATCGGCAGTCTTTTTGGAGATAAGACATATTACATCTTTAAACTGGCACATAGGCTTACTCCGTTGCGGTTGCCCCGCCGTCCAGCCCACTCAGGTTATTTGAGGGAGCACAGGCGGGTTTGCCGAGCAGCTTAAAAGCGCCGCCAGTTGCGGTAGTCGCCACGATAGTGGCGTATTTGGTGCGGGTGCGTATGGCGCAGGCTGTGACCTGGGCGCAGCAGCTATTTATCAGCGGGTACTGCTCCGTGCCGGTGCCTATGGTGACAAACACGGGCGCGGTTATAGTGGTAGCCGCCGGGATAGACTGAGCTACCACGATGCAGTATTTCTGATTGTCGTTATAGTTGCCTGCCGGGAGGTTGATTATCAGCCCGGTTCCCGCTGTGAAGGTAACGGCCTGGGAGATTATAAGGTTGGGGCAGAGTTTGCATACATTTTTACAAGCCATTTTTTATGCTCCTTTCAAAAATCAAGGGGCAGCATACGCCGCCCCGATATATCACGGCATAGCCGGAATTAGCAGCAGCAGCCGCAATTATTACCACAGAAGGGAGAGTTCCCCGCGTTGTAGGTGTAACCGTTGGGATAGCGGACTACTCCGTACATGCGGTTATCCATCTCAAGGCTGGACACTTTGTCCCTGAGAGCCTGCATTTCGTTCGCCTGTATCAGGGAACGGGTGGCCTCGGCCTCGGCGTGGATAGCGGTGGTTATGTCGCAGGTGTTCTGGTTCATCTGCGCTGAGAGGTTAGCTATCCCCAGCCTCTGTTCACAGCAGCAGTTTGCGAACTGGCTGGACAGGTTCCGGCCTTCGGTGGTGATAGCGTTGTTCAGCGCGAAGGTGGAATCGCATATACCGTTGCCGATGTTAGTCAAGCGGTCATTGATCTGGCCGAAGTGCTGACCGAAGAGAATTTCCTGCTGAGACGCAGCGGTGGCATACTGTCCAAATTCGCCCTGGCGGTTCCAGCCGCCAAAACCGCCGCCCATCATAGCAAAAAGTATGATAAGGGCGAATATCCAGAAGCCTCCGTTGAAGCCGTCAGTCTTGCCATCAGTTACCGCGGCTATATCCGCGAGAGAGGGCATATTATCCATAGTTCTAAAGTTCCTTTCGATTTATATTCCAATCCCGTGCGCGCTTCGGGTAATGGTCTATCTTAATTCGGAAAGAATATCCTCCGGGTCTACCCCGTATTGCTTGCAGGCCGCATAAAACATCTGTTTAGGGTCGCCGTTGCCTATCATCTGCTTTATCTTCTGCACTTGTCCGGGAACGGACATCATCTGTTTAGCCTGCGCTATCATTTGTGGGTTGAGTTTCCTCGGATTTCCTCCGCTTAGCATTTGTAGTATCGGGTTTGGCATTTATCATTTCCTCCAATCTGGCTATTCTCTGTTCAAGGCCGTTCACATCGACAGGCGGAGCGGGTTTATACGGGGCTATGCTGTAAGGTGAGAGAGAGGGGAACCCCGCCCCGTCCGTTGTTTTAAGCCACACTATGGGGGCCGTTTCGTCCAACAAAAGAACGGAGCTATTAGGGGGCATTTGATACGCCTTTGCGCCGCCCTCGCCGTTCACTTTGACTACTTCGGTTCGTTGATATTGGGTTTGCTGGTTAAAATAAGGTTGGTATGGATACACTGTTTCACGCTCCCTTCTACCTGAATTTTGGCATAAAAAAAGAGCCGACAGGATTGCTCCCATCGGCTATTTATCGGCTATTTACAGTGCGTTTTCAGTTGTTTTTCGGCGGCCTTACACCGCCTGCGTATCTGGTCATATTCAAGGGGT
>OOIG01000440.1_pt1 | contig 36222 bp, 29 predicted proteins | sample 1692091 | NCBI WGS metagenome assembly OOIG01 (sample SAMN06348188, study PRJEB24527) | human gut metagenome | biome: human gut; feature: ankylosing spondylitis patient; material: feces | host: Homo sapiens | place: China | collected 2015-10 | reverse complement strand
GGTCCCGGCGGCGCGCTTCCTCCAGCCGTTCCAGGTGCTCGTCAAGCTGGGTGCGGTTCGGGAAGCAGGTGCCGTAAATGCGCTGGAGCATGGGACGGTTCTTGTCTCCCTTGTAGAAGGCGCTCGCCACGCTCATGATTTTGAACGCCTTGCAGTTGCCCGTACGGCCCACGTGCGGGCCGGCGCACAGGTCCGTAAAATCTCCGTTGCGGAACAGGGAAATCTCCTCGTCTTCCGGAATGTCGTTCAGCAGGTCAATTTTAAACTGGGAAGGCGTATTGCGCGGCCCAAGGGCGCCCAATTCCCCGGATTCCGCCATCTTCATGGCCTCCGCGCGGGAAATAACTTCCTTCTGGAAAGGCTGGTTTTCCTTCACCACCTTCTTCATCTCCTCCTCAATGCGCTCAAAATCCTCTGTGCTGATGCGGTGGTCCAGCTCCACGTCGTAATAAAAACCGTTATCCACGGCAGGGCCGCCGGCCAGCTGGGCGTCCGGCCAGAGGCGGCAAATGGCCGTAGCCAGAACGTGCGCGCAGGAGTGGCGCAGCCGTTCCAGATCAGACATCTGATGGCGTTCTTCAAGAGTCTTTCTTTCCTTGTGTTCGGACATACGCGCATTAGTTAACCTCCCCCAGGCACTGTTGGCAAATGCAAAAAACCCTCCTCTCCAAAAATTCAAGGCATGAACGCCGCGGAGACTTTCCGGAAGAGAACGAACACTCTCCCCTTTTTCTTCTTTACGGTTGCCGCACTGGAAAATCCGGTATAACAAGAAATTCATGCTGAATGTCATCTGCCATACCTTGGGAGCCGCTCTTCTTCTGCTTGGCATACGGATCATTCTGCAGGACTGGTACGTTTTCATCTCCCTTCATTTCACCAAGTCTGAACGAAGGAACAGCTTTTCCTTCACACCATTCGCAGGAGGAATCCTCGGTTGCGCCGCTCTCTAGCTTCTTCCTCCTACCCGAGAAATGGGCATCCGATGGCTTCCCATCCTTCCGGATTCCGGTGTCATCCTGTACAGCGTCCATCTGGTTAAACAATTCTTCAAGTTTCTTTTTCGTCGTTCCCCATAAGCATTTTCTCATTTTGCACCATCGCGGGGAGAACAGGAAAAAACGGAATGCAACCATTTACCTTCCATCCGCTATTCCTCCCTCAACGAGTGATTTACACCTGCGGCCGTTTATGCCATAGTGGCGGCCAGCGGTTATGAAAATCCTCCCCCTCTCCCTTCTCTGCCTCTGCCTGCCCTGCGGGCTCCCCCGTCCGCTTCCAGATCAGCATGGACCAGGCCGCGGAACACAAGGCTCCGGAACCGGACCCTGTTCCGGACCAGAGCACGCCGTTCAATGCGGCCAAGCTGCTGCTCCGCGCCCTTCAGGAAAAAACTGACTGGAAAAACGAACCGTACAAATCCCTGCCCGCCACCTCCCCCTTTGTAGGCCAGCTCAAGCTGAAAAGCATCCTTTCCCGCATGGAGGCGGTCCAGGCGTATGTAACCGGAGCGGCCCCGGAACGCCCCCCTTTTGTGGATGAAGCCTCCATCATCACCCAGGGAGACCTGGCGATGGCCTACATCCTGCTGCCGGACAAGACAAACCCGTACGTCTATGCAGCCACTGCGGTGGCCCTGGTGAAAAAGGGCGGCCAGTGGAAGGCCTCCCTGACCCCAGGGAGCTTTGACAATACGTTCCTTCCCTTTGACGACCAAATCCGGGAGGAAGCGAAAAAAATATCAGCGGAAGCCAAGAAGAAAATCTTCGGCCTCGCCCACCAGTACTCCGTGGCCGCCGTCAAAGCCGCCCTGGAGCACATCAAGCGGTTCCGTGTGGAAGCCGTAAAGGGGAAAACGGACGACGAACTCAAGACCCTGCTCATCCGCACCGTGAAAGGGGATGACCCGGCACGCATTGCCGCCCTGCTCGTTTCCCCGTACTACATGGAATCCGCCATCACCCAGAGCGCCCGGCTCACCCCCGTGGTCAAGGCCATGCGCCTTCAGGACAGGAGGGAGGAAAGCCGCTACATCCAGCCCACCAACCTCAGCTTCATGACCTTTCCGAACACCATCCTGGTTCCCCTGCGCCCCCATCCGGACGACCAGACAGACCCGAACAAACGGGATGAGGACCAGCAGGAGGAGGCCAATAAAAACAACGCGAAGAAAAGCGGCAAGGATATCCACAGCATTGCGGCCATGACCATCCTGCCCCCGCGCATGAGCATGCCGGACACGGACAAGCCCGCTCTCATTTACCGCTATGCGCTGGAGAAAATCAAGGACCCCACGGATGGCTTCCCCGTTTTCAAAATGTATCTGACGGACGCCTTCACTTCATGGAACCTGAAAGCGGACGAATCCACCACCGCCCGCATCATGGCGGATTTCCACCGGACCTACCCCCCCCTGGCCTTTCCCACGCCGGAAGAGGCCGTGACCGCCGCCGGGCGCGCCCTGGCGAACCGGGACAGCCTGGCCATGATACGCATGCTGGCTCCGGCCAAATTCGCCTCCGTGAAGGAATTTGAAGACGCGCTCTCCCAGTTGAAAACGGTCATGGGCAGGATTCCCGCCCCCCGGACCGAGGTGAAGGAAAAAGGCGCTCCCGTCGTCAAGGCTGCCTACGTTCCCGTCACCAGAGACGGCGCCCCCGGCATCAAGGCCACCATCGGCGTGCGGCCCGCTTCCAGAAACGGATTCTCCGTCAACAACCTGTACCTTACCAAAACAGACAGCGGCTGGATGGTCACCGGAGCTGATGTGGAGAACCCGCTGGCGCTGGACGAACAAAAAAAACCCTGAAAACCGCCCGGGGAACGCCCGCCCCTCTATCACACAACCTTTTCCATTATCACACCATGATGAATCTACCGATACGGCCGCGCCGCAACAGAAAATCCGCCAACATCCGGGGTCTCATCCGGGAAACCTCCCTCTCCCCGGAACACCTCATTTACCCGGTCTTCGTCCATGAAGGAACCGGGAACCAGCCCATTTCCTCCCTGCCCGGCTGCACGCGCTGGAGCGTCAAGGGCCTGGTGGAGGAAGCCAAGCGCCTGATGGACCTGGGCATCCGCACGCTGGACCTTTTCCCGGCCATCCCGGACGGAAAGAAAACCCCGGACGCCTGTGAAGCCTGCAACCCTGACGGCCTCATTCCGCGCACCATTTACGCGCTCAAGAGCGAGGTGCCCGGCATCACCGTCATGACGGACGTGGCGCTGGACCCCTACAATTCAGACGGTCACGACGGCCTGGTGGAATTCCGCTCCGACGGCACGATGGAAATCCTCAATGACGACTCCGTGGAGGTCCTCTGCCGCCAGGCTTTGTGCCACGCGGACGCCGGGGCGGACATCGTCTCCCCCAGCGACATGATGGACGGCCGCGTGGCCGCCATCCGTCACGCCCTGGACGAATCCGGCCTGGTCATGGTGCCCATCATGTCCTATGCCGTGAAATACGCCTCGGCCTTCTACGGCCCCTTCCGTGAGGCCGCCGAATCCGCCCCGGCCTGCGGCGACCGCAAGAGCTACCAGATGGATCCCGGCAACGCCCGTGAAGCCATCATCGAAGCCCTGGCCGACCTGGACGAAGGCGCCGACTGCCTCATCGTCAAGCCCGCCGGTCCCTACATGGACATCATCCGCCAGGTGCGCGACGCCGTGGACGTGCCCCTGTGTGCCTATCAGGTGAGCGGTGAATACAGCATGATCCGCGCCGCCGGCCTCAACGGCTGGATCAACGAAGAAGCCGTGATGATGGAAAGCCTGCTGGGCATGAAGCGCGCCGGCGCCAAGATGCTCATCACCTACTTCACCGAGACCCTGCTCAAGCAAAGGCTGGTGCGCTGATGCATGACGAGAAGCACATGCCGGGCCATCCCGGCGGCATGGGGGGACACCCCGGCGGCCATCCCGGTACCGCGGGTGCCCATCCCGGCGGTCATCCCGGGGGCGCGCCCGGCCACAAGATGGTGCGCACCCTTGAGGACGGCACGCCCGCCTGCAAGCTCATCGCCTGGGAAGTGACCCGCTCCTGTAACCTGGCCTGCAAGCACTGCCGCGCCGAGGCCCACCCGGAACCCTATCCGGGCGAGTTCTCCACCGAAGAGGCCAAGGCCCTCATCGACACCTTCCCCCAGGTGGGCAACCCCATCATCATCTTCACCGGCGGCGATCCCATGATGCGTCCCGATGTCTATGAACTGGTGGCCTATGCCCACAACAAGGGGCTGACCTGCGCCTTCTCGCCCAACGGCACCCTGATCACGCCCGAACTGGCCCGCAAGATCAAGGAAGCCGGCGTCAACCGCTGCTCCATCTCCATCGATGGCGCCGACGCCGCCAGCCACGACGAGTTCCGCGGCGTGCCCGGGGCCTTCGAAGCCTCCATGCGCGGCATCGAATACCTCAAACAGGCCGGGGTGCCCTTCCAGATCAACACCACGGTCACGCGCAACAACCTGCACAGCTTCAAGGACATCTTCAATCTGTGCGAGCGCATCGGCGCGGCCGCCTGGCACATCTTCCTGCTGGTGCCCATGGGCCGGGCCTCCGGCCTGGCCGACCAGGTCATCAGCGCCGAGGAATACGAGGACGTGCTGCACTGGCTCTACGACTTCCGCAAGACCACCAGCATGCACCTCAAGGCCACCTGCGCGCCGCACTACTACCGCATCATGCGCCAGCGCGCCCATGAGGAAGGCGTGGCCGTCACGCCCGAGACCTTCGGCATGGACGCCATGACCCGCGGCTGTCTGGGCGGCACGGGCTTCTGCTTCATCAGCCATACCGGCCAGGTGCAGCCCTGCGGCTATCTGGAACTGAACTGCGGCAACGTGCGCGAGACGCCCTTCCCCGAGATCTGGCGCAACAGCAAGTACTTCCGCCAGTTCCGCGACCAGAAGTGCTACGAAGGCAAGTGCGGCGTGTGCGAGTTCCACAAGGTCTGTGGCGGCTGTCGCGCCCGCGCCTGGAGCATGAACGGCAACCATATGGCCGAAGAGCCCCTGTGCACCTATCAGCCCAAGCGCGCCACGGGCGCAAAGTGAGCGAGCATGACGGACGCCCCTGAATACTGCGGTCCCCACACCACGCAGGAAGCCCTGGACGAGACCGACCGCCGCCTGCTGGACATCATCCAGACGGCCTTTCCCCTGACGCCCCGCCCCTATGCCGACCTGGGCACGCTGCTGGGCATCCCGGAGGAGGAGGCCCTGGAGCGCGTGCGCAGCCTGCGCGAGCGGCGCGTCATCCGCCGCCTGGGTGCCAACTTCCAGTCCAACAAGCTGGGATTCGTCTCCACCCTCTGCGCGGCCAAGGTGCCCGATGACAGGATGGACGACTTCGTACACGAAGTGAACGCCCGTCCCGGCATCACGCACAACTACCTGCGCGAGCACAACTACAACATCTGGTTCACGCTCATCAGTCCCTCGCGGGAAGACGAGCGCGCCACGCTGGATGACATCACGGCCCGTACGGGCATCCCCATCCTCAACCTGCCCGCCACGCGTTTGTTCAAGATCCGCGTGGACTTCCGCATGCAGGACTGAGACCCGTTCCCGATACTGAGGGGAGGCCGCAAGGCCTCCCCTTTTTTGTCTGATCCTGCCGCCGCTGCCTGCGGCCCTCCGCCGCCCCTCCCCAGGGGCCCCTTGCCCCCTCTTGAGCTCCGTCAAGGCCTGTGCTAACACCTCAGACAAGTTGTTGAAAATTCGTTTCACCTTACGGGCATGCGGGTTTCCGGCCGCGCACCTCCCCGGTGCGGCCTGGAGGTCCGCCTGCTGTTCTTCGCTTTTTCTTTCGCGATCCTGTCCTAAAATGTCACAGAATTGTCACAACCATGCAGCAGTATTCCGGGAACAGCTACGCGCACAAGGAGAGCGGCATGACCTCCCAGATAGTCCTCAAGTATCCTGAGCAACCCTGCTCGCCCGAAGACATGCAGGATCTTTCCTGCCCCAACCTTTTCCTCAACCGGGAAATCAACTGGCTGGACTTCAACGCCAAGGTTCTGGACGAGGCCCTCTCGCCCCAGCAGCCCCTGCTGGAACAGCTCAAATTCCTTGCTATCTTCTATAACAACCTCGACGAATTTTTCATGGTCCGCGTGGCCAACATCCTGCGCCAGTACCGCAACGGCGCCCCCAACGGCTCGGCCGACCGCATCACGCCGGCCAAGCAGCTGGCCGAGATACGCCGCCGCACCCTGCTGCTGACCTCACGCGCGCAGAGCCACTGGCTCAAGAACCTGGCTCCGCAATTGCTGGAAAGGGGCGTGCGCATCGTGCGCTACACCGATCTTTCGGAAAAGCAGCGCCGCTTCCTGGACGGCTATTTCCGCAACGAGATCTATCCCGTGCTCACGCCCCAGGCCATCGACCCGGGGCACCCCTTCCCCACCATCTCCACCACCTGCCTCAATTTCATCATCCAGCTGCGCAACCGCGACAACGAATCGCGCTTCGTGCGCCTGAAGTGCCCCAACAACCTCTCGCGCTTCATCTTCATCCCGCGCAACAAGGAGGCCAAGACCTACGCCTCCCTGGGCTTCGACCCCAACGTGCGCGGTGACGACATCGTGCTGCTGGAAGACCTCATGGCCCAGTATCTGGGCCTGCTCTTCCCCGGCCATACGGTGGTCAGCTCCGCCCTGTTCCGCATCACCCGCAACACCGATCTGGAGATCGAAGAGGACGAGGCCGACGACCTGCTGGAAGCCGTGCGCGACCTGGTGGAACAGCGCCGCTTCGGCGACGTGGTACGGCTGGAGATCGCCCACAAGGCCTCGCGCGAGCTGGTGGACTTTCTGGCCCGGCGCCTGCGCCTGCAGCCCTTCCAGATCTACCGCATCAAGGGGCCCATGGGCTTTTCCGAATTCATGACCCTCTATAATGTGGACCGGCCCCAGCTCAAGACGCCCGGCATCCAGGGGCACATCTCGCGCCTGTTCCAGGAAGGCGACATGTTCGGCCACCTGCGCAAGCGGGACGTGGTGCTCTTCCATCCCTACGACAGCTTCAAGGCCGTGCTGGACTTCATCCGCCGCGCCTGCGAGGACCCCAACGTCCTGGCCATCAAGCAGACCCTGTACCGTGCGGGCAACGATTCGCCCATCGTGCGCGCCCTCATCGAAGCCCGGCGCCGCGGCAAGCAGGTAGTGGCCGTGGTGGAGCTCAAGGCCCGCTTCGACGAGGAGCGCAACATCACCTGGGCCGAAGAGCTGGAGAAGGAAGGCGTCAACGTGGTCTACGGCTTCATCGGCCTGAAGGTCCACGCCAAGCTCTGCCTGGTGGTGCGCCGCGAAGCCGGACACATCACGCGCTATGTCCACATCGGCACGGGCAACTACAATGCCTCCACGGCCAAGATCTACACGGACATGGGCCTCATCACCTCCAATGAGGACATCTGCGCCGACGTCACCGACCTGTTCAACGTCATGACCGGCTATGCGGACCGCGACCTGTACCGCAAGCTGCTGGTCTCGCCCCAGGCCATGCGCGGCCCGCTCATGGAGATGATCCGCCGCGAGATCGAGCTGCACAAGCGCTACGGCAACGGCGAGATCATCTTCAAGTGCAACCAGCTGGTGGATGCGGGCATCATCCGCGCCCTGTACCGGGCCTCCATGGCCGGTGTGCGCGTGCGTTTGCAGGTGCGCGGCATCTGCTGCCTGCGCCCCGGCCTGCCGGGCATCAGCGAGAACATCACGGTCACCAGCATCGTGGGCCGCTTCCTGGAGCATTCGCGCATCTACTGGTTCCATGCCAACGGCGAAGACATCATGTACATCGGCAGCGCGGACCTCATGCCGCGCAACCTCGACCACCGCATCGAGGTCCTGACCCCCATCCTCGATCCCGAACTGCGCCGCAAGATCCGCGAGGACATCCTCGAAGTCCACCTGGCGGACAACGTCCAGACATGGCAGCTGCAGGCCGATGCCACCTATACGCGGCTCAAGCCCTCCAGCAAGGAGGCTGCCGTCAACGCGCAGGAACGCATGATCGCCCAACATATCAGCAGGGACGATATCTGATCCCAAGGAGCTTTCATCATGGCTACCAAAAAACGCCCCGCCGGCAAGACCGGCAGCAGCACCAGCCGCAGCCGGCAGCAACGCCAGGGACAGAGCTCTACCACCACCGCCGCTCCCCGCAACGACAGCGCCGAACTTCTCCAGGCTTCCCTGCCCGGCACGGACACGCCGCAGCCCGCTCCCGAAGCCGCCGAAGCGCCTGCCGTGACGCCGGTCGTCGCGGAAGAGGCTGCCCCGGAGCAGCCGAAGGAGTGCGCGGCCGCTGCCCCCGAAGTGCAGGCAGGCTGCCCTGAAGAAACGATGAAGGAGGAAGCGGTCCCCGCCGAAGAGCCCGAACAGGCTCCAGCCGAATCGCCCGTGACGGCGCAGGAAGCTCCGGCGCCGGACGCCGGAGCGGAGCAGGAAGCCGCCGCTCCCCAAAAGAAAGCCAGGAAAAAGGACAAGGAAGAAAAGAAGGCCAAGACGGGCAAGAAGCGCGTCAAGGTCGCCGGTCCCGAAACGGCCGATGCCGCCCACGACTGGACGCCCCTGCCCTGCGAGGCCCTGCTGGAGCATCTGCTGCCGGGCAGCCCCGAGCTGGAGGCCACCCGCCGTCACGGCCAGCATGTGGCCCATCTGGCGGAACAGCTCTTCGATCAGCTCCAGCCCCTGCACGGCCTGGACGGCCGCTGGCTCTACCGCCTGCGCATCGCCTGCTGCCTGCATGACATCGGCTTCGCTTCCGGGCGCAAGGGCCACCACAAAAAGGGCATGCGCATCGTGGAGCAGGACACCAGCCTGGCCCTGCTGCCCGAAGACCGCTCCCTGGTGGCCCAGCTCGTCCGTTATCACCGCAAGGCCTGGCCCGCCATGCGCCACCGCCGTTTTGCCGCCCTGGGCAAGAAGGACCGCGAGGCCCTGAACAAGGCCGCGGCCCTCATCCGCATGGCCGACGCCCTGGATTACCGCCACATGGAAGCCGTGCGCGACGTGGCCATCGACCTGCAGCCCGGCAAGGTGGTGCTGACCCTGAGCGGCGCCCAGGACTGCGCCCCCGAGCAGGACCGCCTGCTGGTCAAGGGCGATCTGTTCATGCACATCTTTGGCGTGGAGCTGGAGTGCGTATGTCCCATCCTGTAGTCCCGGATCAGGCGGGGCCTGACGGGGAACGCGTCATCGGCATCATCGACCTGGGCAGCAACTCGCTGCGCCTGATGCTGGTGCGCATCCTGCCCGACGGCTCGCACACGGTCCTCAACCAGGTCAAGAACATGGTGCGCCTGGGCGAAGGCGCCTTCGAGACGGGACACCTGCGTGAAGAGAGCATGGCCCGGACCATCAACGTCCTGCGCGGCATGGCCGAGATGTGCGGCGTCTACGGCGCTTCGGAGGTCATCGCCATCGCCACGGCCGCCGTGCGCGACGCGGCCAACGGCCCGGACTTCATGCGCCGGGTCAAGGAAAAGACCGGCATCGACTTCCGCGTGGTCTCCGGCCGCGAAGAGGCCCGCCTCATCTATCTGGGCGTCTCCAGCGGTCTGGCCCACACCGAGAGCCTGCGCCTGTTCATCGACATCGGCGGCGGCAGTACCGAGCTGGTGGTGGGCAATTCCGAGGAATACCGCAACCTCGATTCCCTCAAGATGGGCTGCGTGCGTCTGTCCAACCTCTTCTTCGACAAGGACTCCGGCACCATCTCCGCCAAGCGCTACGCCGCGCTGCAGAATTACATCCGCAACAATGCCCTGCGCTCGTTCCAGCGCATAGCGGACTTCGTCATCGAAGAGGCCGTGGCCAGCTCCGGTACGGCCCAGAACCTGGCCGAGATCGCCGCGGCCCTGGATGCCGAGGACGCCGCGCGCACGGGCCGGGCCCCGCAGGAGTCCCGCGACGTGCTCAGCTACGGCGGCCTGCGCCGGGCCGTCAAGGAACTGTGCGGCCGCACCCTCAAGGAACGCCGCAGCGTGCCCGGCATCAATCCCAACCGTGCCGACGTCATCGTGGCCGGCGCGGCCATCCTCCAGACCATCATGGAGGACCAGGGCTTCGACAGCGTGCGCATCAGCAACCGCAACCTGCAGAACGGCATCCTGGTGGATTACCTGTCCACCCGCATGCCCCATGCCGACGGCAGCTTCCATCCCGTACGCAAGGAGAGCGTGCTGCATCTGGCGCGGCGCTGCCGCTTCGAGGAACGCCACTCCCGCCATGTGTCGCGCCTGGCCCTGGACCTGTTCGACAGCGCCAAGGCCATGGGCCTGCACGACTCCGGCGACCTGGCCCGCGAGCTGCTGCACTATGCGGCCCTGCTGCACGACATCGGCATCTTCATCTCCTTCTCGCGCCACAATGCCCACAGCCACTACCTGATCCGCAACACCGAGCTGCTGGGCTTCACCCGCCGTGAAGTGGACATCATGGCCGCCCTGACCTACTTCCACCGCAAGCGTCCCTCCAAGAAGGTGCCGCTGTTCATGGAATTCGACCAGGAGACCCGCGAGGAGATCCGCCTGCTCTCCCTCTTCCTGCTGCTGGCCGAGCGCATGGACAAGAGCCATCGCCAGATCGTGCGCACCGTCCGCTTCGAGGCCCGCAAGGAAGGCGGCCTGCAGCTCTCGCTGCGCGCCCCCGAGGAATGCCCCATCGAGCTGGATCTGGTGCGCGGCAGCGCCAAGCTGGTGCGCAAGGTCTTCCGGCAGGAGATCCCCGTGGAGGTGGTCAGCAGCTTCCGCCGCTGATCCCGCGCATCCCGTCACACGCTATGCCAGGGGCCCCGCACGACGCGGGGCCTTTTTTTTCACAGGAGCGAACGCCAACCGTCATGGCTTTGCCATGCCCCGGGGCGCGGGCCGGTGTATCCTGCCGGGAAATCATCCCCCGGAGGTCTTGCCCATGGACGACGCCCAGCATTCCCTGCAACGCAAACTGGAACAGGAACGGCGGCACCTGGCCTGCCTGTGCGCCGGATTCGCCCTGCCCCACGGCCACGGTGACGAGGCGGACAACGCCCGCGACGAGATGGCGGAGCTGCTGGCCTGGAGCCACGCCAACCTGTGCGCGGCGCGCATCCGCGCCCTGGAGGGCCTGCTGGGCGACCTGCGGTGCAGCGGCCGCCGCCTGTGCATGGACTGCGGTGAAGAGATCCCCCTGTCCCGGCTGCTGGCCGTGCCCGGGGCCTGCCGCTGCCGCGACTGCCAGCAGCTGGCGGAAGAGGAAGGCCCGGTTTGCGACCAGCGCCCGCCCTTGCTGCCGGAAGGACTGTTGCCGCTGGCCGCTCCGCTGCGCTGAGGATTGTGCCTCACGGGACAGCACCCATCCCGCCCACGGCAGGCCCCTGGGCCTGCCGCTCCTGCAACAGAACACCAACCACCGTGAATAACTCGATTTATTGTTTGCAGCTTCGTTGACGCCCCGCCAGACATTTGGCGCGGGCGTATCGTCGCCCGAAAAATCTCAAAAAATATTTTTTACCATATCGACGGGCTCTGCCATTGTGGCGAGCCCCCCGCCCTATTGCAGCAACGGCCTGCCATTTCGTTCCTGCGACCCTTTTCTTCGTGTTCCCCCGATCGCTCACCTTTCATGACTGCCATGGATACCGCATATGCGTCCATTCTTATTTTATTATGAAAAAAAGAGTTCTCATAATACGTTACTTATGAAAAAATGCACATACTTTTGAATATATTCCTTCAAAATAAGACGTGAATAAAATCATATCATATTATGTTGTGAATTATAGTTTTTTATTTTTTCTGCATACAAAACACAAATACCATGGTATCTTGAGAAGAACAGGAGTGTATTACGTTTTGTAAAAGTATGTAACGACACAATGAGGGGAGAACGATGGCCAGCTGTGAACGACACGAACCGTCTTTTGTCCGGAAAAGCCTTTCCGCCCTGCCCGGTATCCTTCTGCTGACAGGCGTCGCCGTTTTTTCGTGGTTCATAACGCCGCGCCTCATCGCCCTGCATCCCTTCATGAAGTCCCTCAACCTGAGCGATTTCATCGTGGCCATCATCCTGGGCATGGTCATCTGCAATACCGTCGGTGTGCACGCCGTCTTCCGGGACGGCCTGCGCTTCTCCACCACCCTGACCAAGACCGGCATCGTGGTCATGGGCTGCAAATATTCTTTCGCCGGGCTCATCAAGACCGGCTCGGAAGCCATCATCATCATTTCCGTCTTTCTGTTCACCTCCGCCATCATCCTGATGTGGCTCTCCCGCCGCCTCAGCATGTCGCCTTCCCTGGGGGCCTGTCTGGCCGCCGGCCTGTCCATCTGCGGGGTCTCGGCCTGTGTGGCCATCGCCCCGGCCGTCAGGGCCAAGAATGAAGACATCGCCTACACCATCGCCGTGGTGCTCATGTTCGGCCTGCTGGCGCTCTTCATCTTCCCCTTCATCGGCCACTGGCTCGACCTCAGCCCCAACCAGTTCGGGGCCTTCGCCGGTGTGGGCATCGTCAATTCGGCCCAGGTGCTGGCCGCGGGCTTCGCCTTCAGCAATGACGCGGGCATCGTGGCCGGTGTGTACAACATCGGCCGCGTCATCTGTCTGCCCCTGGTGGTGCTGATGCTGGCCATCATGGTGGCCGCCGAGGACGCCAAGGTGCATTCCCAGCTGGCCAATACCAGCAAGATGCGCATCATCCTCGACAAGTTCCCGGTCTTCGTGCTGGGCTTCCTGGCCGTGGTCCTGCTGAACACCTTCGGCTTCATGCGCAAGGAAGAAGCCAAAATGGCCGGCAACTTCATGAACTGGTGCTTCCTGCTGGGCTTCTCCAGCATCGGCCTCACCACCCACCTCAGCGACATCAAGGCCGCGGGCCTTTCCGGTGCGCTCATCGGCTTCTGCGTGGCCTCGGTCAAGGCAGGCCTGGCCCTGCTGGTGGTCCTTTGCTTCCTGCAATGACGGACAGGCGTTGCAAGGGCCTGACGGGATGCACGCAAGGCCCCTGCGGCCCTTCCCGGCGCGTTCGATGACCGGACGGCATCATCCCCGGACGGAAGGCAACTTCCGATGCCGCCTGACGGAAAACCACAAAAACAGAAGGGACGGCTACGACATGCCCCCGGAGGACATCATGTGGAACAAGATCTCCAAAAGCAGACAACAGGACATCATCGTCATCACCTGCGGCCTCCTGCTGATCCTGCTGGCCAAGGTGCTGGCATGATCTGCTGTCTGGCTTCCGCCGCCTGCCCCCTGCGCGACACGGCCGCCCCGCTGGCCGCCTGTGGCGGACGGGAAGGCATCCGTGCCGTCTATGATGCCGGTATCGACCTCGGCCATTACGGCGAGGTGGATCAGCTGGCGCCCGCCGGAGCCATGGCGGAGTTCACGGCCTATGTGCGCCGCCAGAGCGAGGAGGAAGCGGAAGCGGCCTTCGCGCCGCTGCGGCAGGCCGCCCGCAGCCGGGGCGTAGAAATGCGCCTGCATGTGGTCTACGGCCCCAGTGCCGTACGCGATCTGCTGCGCCGCTGGGGGGAAGAAGAGAACGTGCGGGTCTTTGGCGGAGAAGGCATGTCTCTTGCCTGACTCCCGGCTGCGAGCCGGGCCACGACCACAAGACCTGCCACAGGGGGCGGGAAGGAGCGGAGGTTTCCTTCCCGCTTTTCTCCTTGCGAGAAGGCCGTGACAGAGGACACGCGGCAACGGCGCAAGGGAGCGGGGCATGATTATCCGGATATGCGGCACGCGGTGTGCTGCTCCGGGGCCCAGCCCGTACGGATGAAGGCCCGTATGGGCATCGGGAAGCCACCGGTAACGCCGGGGACAGTCCCGCGAACCGGGACAAAGACAGGACGAAGGAAAAGGCGGGGAAAGAAGGAGGAAGAGCGGGAAGGCCCGCCCGATAGAAGGCGCCCCCGGACGGCTATCCGCAGACGCGCGTCCGGCAAAAGCCCATAACGAAAAAAGGCTTGCAACTTTCGCTGCAAGCCTTTGGATTCCCTGGTGCCGAGGGACAGAATTGAACTGCCGACACGGGGATTTTCAGTCCCCTGCTCTACCAACTGAGCTACCTCGGCGTGAGGTGGTGTTGTTCGTCACAACAAAAATGCTTGTACAGATTTCCCTCCGACTTGGCAAGCATTTTTTTTCGTTTTTTGCCAAAAACTTGAATTTTTTTTGTCCAGCCTCCATACTGTTCCTGTCAGGACAGGCATTCTCCCTATATTTTCAGGCTGTTGCAGGCACATCTTTTTTTGTGCGCCCTGTCCGCGCCCCTCATCCCCACAGGATACCCATGGCCTTCCGCCCTTCTCTGCCTCCCTTCATCCTGGAATCCGCGGCCCTGCGCAGTCAGAGCGCCTGGACGCTCATGGCCCAGGCCCTGCTCACGGGCCTTGTCTCCGGCGGGGTCATCGGCCTGTTCCGCTGGCTCTATACCATCATCAATGGCGCCGTCCGCGCCCATATGGCCGGGCAGGATCCCTTCGCACCGGCCACGCTGGCCCTGATGGCCGCCGGGCTGCTGCTCATGGCCCTGACGGCCGGGCTGCTCCTGCGCTACGAGCCCCTCATCGGCGGCAGCGGCATCCCGCAGGTGGAACTCATCGCGGCCGGAAAGCTGCCGCCCATGCGCTGGGCGCGGGTGCTCTGGTGCAAGTTCGTGGCCACCCTGGCCGCGCTCAGCGCCGGTCTTTCCGTGGGGCGCGAGGGCCCCTGCATCATGATGGGCGCCACCGTGGGCGCGGGCGTGGGCTATATGTGGCACGACCGCTGCCGCGCCAACCGGCCCCGCTATCTGGTGGGCGGCGGCGTGGCGGGCATGACCGCCGCCTTCGGCGCGCCTGTGGCCGGCATGTTCTTCGCCTTCGAAGAGATGAAGACCCCGCTCACCCTGCCCATGCTGCTCTTCACCAGCCTTTCGGCCCTGTCGGCCTGGTTCATGGTGGACGTGGTGCTGGACTTCGGCCTGGTCTTCCCCTTCGCCCGGCTGCCCGGCCTGCACTGGAGCCAGTACTGGCTGCCCCTGCTGGCCGGCATGTCCTGCGGCCTGCTGGGGGCCGTGTACAATGCGGGCATGATCCGCCTGTTGCTCTGGCAGGACAGGGCCCGCTGGCTGCCCGGGCCCGTGCGTATCGTCTTCCCCTTTGTCTGCTGCGGCGTGCTGCTGCTCGTCTGGCCGGAGATCACGGGCAACATGGGCCTGACCACCCTGCAGCTGGAGCACCTGCGCCTGCCCGCCCTCGCCCTGGCCCTGCTGCTGGCGGGCAAGATCGCCTTTTCCTGCGTGAGCTTCGCCTCGGGGGTTTCCGGCGGCATCCTCATGCCCATCCTGCTGGCGGGCAGCATGGCCGGCGCCCTGCTGGCCGCGCCCCTGCGCGATGCCGGGCTGGTGGCCCCGGAACAGACGGCCACCCTGCTGGTGCTGGGCATGGCGGGCCTGTTCTCCGCCTCTGTGCGCACCCCCCTCACCGGGGCCGCTCTGGTCATGGAGATGTGCGGCGGGTTCCATCTGGCCCCGGCCGTGCTGCTGGCCGCCTTCGCCGCGGCCTTCACGGCCAACGCCTTGCATTCGACGCCTGTTTACGACAGTCTCAAGGAACGTATCCTGGACCAGCGTCGCCGGCGCCGGGCCGCCGCTTCCCCCACCGAGGAGAGATCATGACCCGCCTGTTCCCCTGCCTCGCCCTGCTGCTGTGCTGCCTTGCGGCCTGCACGTCCCGCAACGTCCCCGACAAAGCCGGATATACGCCCGTGGCCGCGCCCTGGACATGCGCCACCTATCTGGACAGCGGCGAGAACGCCCTCACGCCCGTGCTGATGCTGGACGGCTGGGCCGCCGCCCGCACACAGCAGGTGCGCCTCGGCACGGCGGGGACCGACGCCCTGCTGGATCACCTGGAAGCCTGGTGCCCCGCCCATCGCGAGGAGAAGCTGGCCGACGTCATCCTGGCCTGGCGCCGCCGGCACGCCGACAGGGGCAGGATGCTGCCCGCCGTGAGCTGTGCGGGCTGGTACGCCCCGGCCACGCGGCCCATCACGGGCAACGAGCAGCAGCTGGCCCTTTCCCTCTGGCTGGCGGGCCATGCCCTGGGGCGGGCCGGTCTGGAGGTCCCTTTGCAGGACCAGCAGCGCCTCGACCGCATCTTCGCCCTGTTCGACAGCGGCGAGAGCCCTCTGCACCAGTACTGCCGCCGCGATCCCGATGCCCTCGTGCTCCACGGTCTCACGGCCGTGGGCCTGGAAGAGGCGGCGCGCCCCGCTGGTGCGGCAAAGGCGGACGCGCCCAAAAACTACAAGTAACATTTTGATATAATTGTAAAAATAAAATAGTGCTTGCAAATATGGTTCAGGTTGCGTAAACAACTGTCCCAAATAAAATTCTACAAGGCGAGGCCGTATGACTCGTAAAGACCGTACCGAAGGCATCTACAGCCGCCGTGAAGTGCTCGACGAAAGCGAACGCCGTCAATATTGCCTGATCCAGCTCAAGGACCTGCTCTCCTACGCCTACCGCTACTCCGAAGACGTCAAAAAACGCTTCGACCGCGCGCAGTTCAACGTGGAGAAGTTCAAGACCCTGTCCGATATCAAGCACATCCCCATCCTCAAGAAAAAGGAACTCATCTTCCTGCAGTCCATGGGCCCGCGTCTGGGCGGTCTGCTGACCAAGGACATCGGGGATCTGAAGCGCATCTTCCTCTCCCCCGGACCCATCTTCGACCCCGAAGACCGTGGCGAAGACTACTGGGGCTACACCGAAGCCTTCTATTCCGTGGGCTTCCGTCCCGGTGATGCCGTGCAGAACACCTTCAACTATCAGCTGACCCCGGCCGGCCTGATGTTCGAAGAGCCCCTGCGCAACCTGGGCTGTGCGGTCATCCCCGCCGGTCCCACCGATGCCTCCACCCAGCTGGACATCATGCAGAAGCTGCGCGTCTCCGGCTATGTGGGCACGCCCAGCTTCCTCATGCACCTGGCCCAGAAGGCCGAGGAAAAGGGCCTGAACCTGCGCAAGGACCTCTTCCTCGAAGTGGCCTTCGTCACCGGTGAGCGCCTGTCCGAAAAGATGCGCTCCCAGATGGAAAAGAAGTACGACCTCATCATGCGCCAGGGCTACGGCACCGCCGACGTGGGCTGCATCGGCTACGAATGCTTCCACAAGACCGGCCTGCACATCGCCAACCGCTGCTATGTGGAGATCTGCCATCCCGACACCGGCATCCCGCTGAAGGACGGCGAAGTGGGCGAGATCGTGGTCACGGCCTTCAACAAGACCTATCCGCTCATCCGTCTGGCCACGGGCGACCTGTCGTACATCGACCGCAGCCCCTGCGCCTGCGGCCGTACCAGCCCGCGCCTGGGCAACATCGTGGGCCGCGTGGACACCACCGCCCGCATCATGGGCATGTTCGTCTACCCGCATCAGGTGGAACAGGTCATGAGCCGCTTCGAAGAAGTGAAGCGTTGGCAGATCGAAGTCACCAACCCCGGCGGCATCGACGAGATGACCCTGTTCATCGAGACCAGCGGCTTCAAGCGCGAGGAAGAACTGCTCCACCAGTTCCGCGAAAAGATCAAGCTGCGTCCCGAACTCAAGATCCTGGCGCCGGGCAGCCTGCCCCCGCAGATCCGTCCCATCGAGGACAAGCGTCACTGGGATTAACCCCGTCATGGAGGCCCGGCCCCTGCGCCGGGCCTTTTTGCCCTGTGCCGGTCGCTGCCCGGCTGTCCCGCAAGGAGGCTCGTCATGGAAATGTCGCCGCAACTGGCCCGTCTTGTGGCCTGGCTGGAAGAGATGCACGCCCGCGTCATGCAGGCCGAACAGGCGGCCCTGGCCGTCATGGGCGATATGCCCGCCTATACGGCCCGCATGCAGGAAAAAGCCCGCCTGCTGGCCTCGCTGGAAGAAGAAGGCGAGGCCTATCTCGAAGAGCTGCCCGAGCAGCTCCAGGACCAGGCCGGGCACCGTCTGCACCGTTTTTCGGCCAGCGCCCGCAACGCGCTGCGCATCGGCTCCATCTTCTACATGTCCGCCCTGCTCTATCCCGAAGACCACAAGCCCGGCCAGCCCGACGACCTGCAGGTCTTCATCCGGCGCCTGCGCGACGAGGGCGAGCACTACACCCTGCACCCGCAGGACTAGCGGACGATTTTTTCCGGGGGCAGGAGGGCTTTGGGGCTCGCGCACAAGGCCCTTTCCCCGTCCCATCCTTCCCCCAGCGCGTTTGGCCCGGAAGGACATGACCCCGGGGCGCTCCGGCCTTTCCCTGATGCCGGTCTCCCGGTGCTGCCCCGGAGGTCTCCCCACGGAAGATTTCGGGAGGGGCGCGGCAAGGCCGCCACCTTCCCTCTGGTGAAGGCCTCCCGGCCCAGACGGCCGGAATAGCCACACCCTGAACCGACGTAAGGAGTTACCATGAACAAACGTATCCTGGGCGGCCTGCTCTGCGCCGCCATGCTCTGCGCCGCTCCCGCCCTGGCCATGCCCGGCATGGGCGAAGGCAAGGCCCCTGTGGACAAGTTCCCCATGATGGACGCCAACAAGGACGGCAGCGTCAGCAAGGAAGAATTCAAGAAGTTCTTCCCCCAGATGCAGGACGGCGCCTTTGCCGCCATCGACAAGAACAAGGACGGCGCCATCAGCCATGAGGAATGGCAGGGCTTCAGCAAGAGCCACGCCATGGGCCGCGCCGGTCACCCCGACGCCCAGATGCCTCCCGCCGGCGAGGCCGCGCCCAAGACCATGCCGCTGGTCACGCCGCCTTCCAAGTAACCGTCGGGGGAGCGTCCCCGCGTCCCTGCCGGGCGCTCCCCCTTCCACGGCACTGCGGTGCCGCCCTTTCGACCTTTCACCCCATCCGTGTGGCGCCCCAAGGCCGCCAAAGGAAAACCATGCCCTTCTTCCCCAAGCCCCGGCGCCGCCCCGCGCCCGCCGATACCGACATCAGCACCACCGACGCCGCGCCCCGTCCTTTCCGCCCGCGTCCGGCCACCGGCACGCAGCCTGCCGACCGTCCCCGCTTCCAGCGCGAGGAACGTAACGAATTTTCTTCCCGGGACGACCGTCCCCGCCGTGAAGACCGTCCCCGTGACGGGCGCCGCCCTGCCGGGGCCTTCCCGCGCGCCGGACGCCCCGCGGACCGCCGCGATGCCCGCCCCGGCTCCCGGTCCCGCAACGAGGCGTTCCAGGACCCGTGGGTGGACGGCCAGCCCCGCTTCCTGCCCATGAACCGCGCCGAGATGCAGGCCCTGGGCTGGAAGGAACTGGACGTGCTGCTGGTCAACGGCGACGCCTATGTGGACCACCCGGCCTTCGGGCCCGTGCTGCTGGGCCGCTGGCTGGTGGCCCACGGCTTCCGCGTGGGCATCGTGGCCCAGCCCCGCTGGCAGTCGCCCGACGACCTGCTGGTCATGGGCCGTCCCCGGCTTTTCGTGGGCGTCAGCGCAGGCGCGCTGGACTCCATGCTGGCCCACTACACGGCCTTCCGCAAAAAGCGCCATGATGATGCCTACACCCCCGGCGGCAAGGCCGGTGCGCGTCCCAACCGCGCCTGTCTGGTCTATGCCAACCTGGCCCGCCAGGCCTTCCCCGGCCTGCCGGTGATCCTGGGCGGCATCGAGGCTTCGCTGCGCCGCACCACCCATTACGATTTCTGGACCGACAGCCTGCGCCGCTCCATCCTGCTGGATGCCAAGGCCGACCTGCTCATCTACGGCATGGGCGAACTGGCTATGCTGGAATGCGCCCGCCGTCTGGCCGAAGGCAAGAGCCTGCACGGTATCGACGGCACGGCCTGGCTGGCCAAGGTGGACGAGAACAACGTCCCCGTGGATCTGCCCGAAGAATGGCTCGATTTGCCGCGCATGCAGCTGCCCTCCCACGAGGCCGTGCAGGCCGAGGCCACGGAACTGCTGCGCCTGACCCAGATGCTGGAACAGCAGGTGCACCGCCAGAACGCCTGGGCCCAGCAGATGGTGGGCGACCGCGCCCTGGTGCTGGCGCCCCCGGCCCGCCCCCTGACCACGGAAGAGATGGACAAGATCTACGCCCTGCCCTACGCCCGCGCGGCCCATCCCCGCTACCGCGAGCCCATCCCGGCCGACGAGATGCTGCGCACCAGCATCACCAGCCATCGCGGCTGTGGCGGCGGCTGTTCCTTCTGCTCGCTGGCCCTGCATCAGGGACGCCGCATCAGCTCCCGCAGCCAGGAATCCATCCTGGCCGAGGCCCGCAAGCTGGTGGCCCAGTCCCGCCGCGGCCAGGTGGCCATCTCCGACGTGGGCGGCCCCACGGCCAACATGTGGCAGGCCCATTGCGCCCTGGATGACGCCACGTCCGCCAAGGCGGAGCCCGGTGCGCGGCCTTCGTCCCGCTGCCGCCGCAGCAGCTGCTGTTATCCCACGGTCTGCAAGTCCTTCATCACCCCGCAGATGCAGCATGTGGGCCTGCTGCGCGAGGTGGCGGCCCTGCCCGGCGTGCGGCAGGTGCGCGTGGCCAGCGGCGTGCGTGCCGACCTGGCCCTCAACGATCCCGAGGCCCTGGCGGCCTATACCGGCGAATTCACCGGCGGCCAGCTCAAGGTGGCCCCGGAACACTGCGCCGCCCGCGTGCTGGACCTGATGCGCAAGCCGGGCATGGAAGTCTTCGAGGCCTTCCTCCAAAGCTTCGTGGAGCAGAGCCGTCTGGCCGGACGCGAGCAGTATGTGGTGCCCTACATGATGAGCGCCTTCCCCGGCTGTACGGACGAGGACATGCACGAGCTGGCCCGCTGGCTGCAGGAGCGTCACTGGAGCCCGCAGCAGACCCAGTGCTTCATCCCCACGCCGGGCAGCATCGCCACGGCCATGTATTACTGCGGCCGCAACGAGGATGGGGAAGAGATCTATGTGGCCCGCAGCGATGCCGACCGCCTGCGCCAGCACCGCATCCTGATGCCCGATTTCGGCCGCATGCCCGAACGCGGCGGCCATGCCGATGCCGAGGATGCGGGCGAAGGCCACCACCGCGAGCCCCGCCGGGAAAACACCACCGAGCGCTGGCGCGACGAACGCCGCAGCGCTGACGGTCTGGCCCCCCGGCACGAGGGCCGCCGCGACTTCCGGGAAGACCGCAAGCCGCCCTTCCCCCGCTTCGATGACGAGCGGGAGAGTGCGCCCCGCCGCGATTTCCGCCATCCCGACCGCGACGGTTTCCGCAAGCCCGGCTTCCGGCAGGATGTGGACAAGCCCTTCCGCCCGCGCCCCTTCCCCGATGCCGCCCGTGACGGCGACGAGGCCCCGCAGGCCCGCCCGTCCTTCCGCAGGGATGGTCAGGACGAACGCCCCTTCCGTCCCCGTGGCGACCGTTTCGTGGATCGCAATGGCGAAGAAGCCCGGCGTCCCTTCCGGCCGCGCCGTGACGATGAGGGCCAGCCTTTCCGCAAGGACGGCTTCCGTCCCCGGCGCTTCAACGACCGCGACGGCAACGAAGGGCAGGACGGCCAAAAACGCCGTGCGCCCTTCCCCCGCTTCGATGACGAGCGGGAGGGTGCGCCCCGCTGCGACTTCCGCCGTCCCGAGCGTGACGGCTTCCGCAAGCCCGGTTTCCGGCAGGATGCCGACAAGCCCTTCCACAAGAATACGTTCCGCAGGGACGGCAAGCCCGCCTTCGGCTCCCGCCGCCGGGACAGGGGCTTTGACGGCCCGGCGCTGAACGACGACGAAGAATAAAAAAACGGGCGGTATCCGCGAGGGTATCGCCCGAAAACGTAAAGACGGACGCACGCCGCGCCCACGGCCCCTGCCGCTGCAGGCACATATGCCGCAAGCAGGGGATTCGGCCCGGCACAGGCGCAGAACGCCGAGGAGAGCTCATGGATCAGGAAGAACGCATCATCCGGCTGGAAGAGCTGGCCTATTTTCAGGAAGAACGTCTGCGCGAACTCAACGAGGCCCTGACGGCCCAGCAACAGCAGATCGACACGCTGGAGCACCGTCTGGCCGAGACCATGGAGCTGGCCCGCAACCTGCGCGATCAGCTGGGACAGACCGGTAACGGGGCCCCGGTCAACGATCTGCCGCCCCACTACATGCCCGAGCGTTACTGATCGGGCCGGGCGACAGGCAGGTAAGCAGATATATGCGAGGGGGAGAGGGAAACCGTTTTGTAAAACGGTTCTCCCTCTCCCCCTCGCGCTCCCCCGCTCCCTTCCCAAAACCTTTATAAGGGTCCATGGCGGGGATAGTTTTCCCCCGGCCTGCCCCCGACTCCCCGTCCCCCGGCGGCATGGAAAAAGGCCGGCACACGGGTGTGCGACATGACAATGCAGGAACGGATGAAGTTCCCGGCAGTATCCGGCTACGACCCAGCAAAAAAGCCGCGCCATGACAGCGCGGCTTTTTCTGTTGCAAGAAAACTGCGGAAAAGAACAGCCCAAGATACGCCAAACGGCTACCGCCATCGCCTCTCTCAGGCCTTGCGTCCAGTGACGGGGCGGCAGTACGGCGCGGCCCTTGGTCCCTTCCCTATCGCTCTCCAGTCTGTGCGCCTTCGCGCCTAAAACCGGGGCGTGGCCTCGCCGCGACGCTTCTTGGCGCAATGCAGGCCCAGAAAATCCGCTTCGGGCAGGGCGGTCAGGCGCTCGTCAGGCACGGCCGCCAGACCGCGCCGCTCGCGCAGCACATGGCTCAGGTATTCCCGGTGCAGCATGTCCCGCAGCCAGGGCTGCCGGTCGCCCATGTCGCGCACCAGGCTGGCCCCGATGACGTCCCCGCCGTGCAGGCCGTCCATCATCTCGCAATCGCCGGAGCCGTAGACGCGGGGATCCGAAAAATCCATGCTCTCCACGCCGCAGTCCAGCAGGCCCTGCCGCAGGGCCGACAACCAGCCGGCATCACCGCCGTTCCTGTCGGCAAGGGCGCCCAGTACGGGCGTGGCCAGGGGCGGCAGGAAGACGATGGTGCGGATGCCGCGCGAGCGCAGACGGCAGCAGATCTCGGCAAAGGCTTCCAGGCGTTCCCTGTCCGGCGCAAGGCTCCCGGCCCAGACGCCGCTGCCGCTTTCCAGCTCGCGCAGCGTGCGGGCAAAGGCATGGTCCGGCGCAGGCCGGCGGCCATCCAGCACCGCGCCTTCATAGAGCGAGCCGTCCGGTCCGTAGCCCGTATCGCGGAGCTGGGCCTCCAGCCCGTAGCGGTCGGCACGCAGACGATGCTGCAGGGGAGCCAACATGTCCGCCGGGGCGATGCGTCCCTGTACCAGCCAGCGCCAGGGGGCCCGCAGGGTGGACGCATCCAGCAAAGAAGGCTGCACGATCCGCTCAGGGTGCCCGGCCGGAGCGCCTGCCGTCAGCCACCAGAAGTCCAGGCCCAGCAGCACGACCCTGGGCCTGTGGACGGCCAGCATCCTGTCCACCAGAAGGCGCAGGCTCTCCAGATCCGTAGCGGCCCCGGCCATGTTCACGAAGGGGCGCTCGAAAAAGGCCGCGCGCACGTTCCCCGCCCGCGACGAGCCCAGCACCACCACTTCCGGCTTCACGGCCGCATACAGGGCCAGCTTGTAGGCCATGATGTCCTGCGCCAGCCCCGGCCCGAACAGGACGAATTCCCCCTGTGCCTGCCGTGCCACGACTTCTTCCTGATCCAGTTCGCCGCTGGCCGTCAGCCAGCAGACGGCCCAGGGGACCAGCAGCAGCCCCGCCAGCAGGGCCAGGATCACCAGAGAAAGGAAAAAACGTTTCAGCCAGCCGTCAGGGGCCGGATGCGCTATCTCGGACATGAGGGCCTCCGTCAAAAGCGGAAAGAAAGGAAGGCATGGCCCTGCATCAGCAGCAGGGAGGCCAGCGCAGGCAGGGCCAGAGCCACGGCCCAGAGCAGGTTCGGCTGCCAGTGCAGCCAGGGACGGCTGCCGTCGGCGCGGCCCAGCATCACATGCTGGCTGCAGGGCAGGGCCCAGACGATGACGGCGCAGACGGCCAGCAGCGGCAGCAACAGCCGGGGCTCCAAGAGGCCGCCGGGCAGCAGGGCCTCCAGCCCCTGTTGCAGGGGCAGGGGATGGCCGTCGCTCCAGAGGAACATGCTCTGCCAGACATGCAGGGCCGTGCCCGTATCCCCGGCGCGGAACAGCACCCAGGCCACGGTCAGGCACAAAAAGGTCACCAGCACGCACAGGGCCCGCAGAGGCGGCAGGGCCAGCACGCGCTCGGCCAGGCTGCCGCGCAGCAGATGCCGGAAGGCGTGGTTGACCAGCAGGAGCAGGCCGTGCAGGGCCCCCCAGAGGAGGAAGGTCAGCCCGGCCCCGTGCCAGACACCGCAGACCAGCATGGTCAGCAGCAAATTGGCGTACTGCCGCACCCGGCCGTGACGGCTGCCGCCCAGGGGCTGGTACAGGCAGTCATGCAGCCAGCGGCCCAGGGTCATGTGCCAGCGGCGCCAGAAGTCCACGATGCCCGTGGCCTTGTAGGGCGCGGCAAAATTCTCCGGCAGGCGCAGGCCCAGCATGAGGGCGGCTCCCACGGCCATGTCCGTATAGCCGGAAAAATCGAAATATATCTGGAAAGTGTAGCTCAGGGCCCCCAGCCAGGCCTCGGCCGTGCTCAGGGGCAGGCCCTGGGCGGCGGCGTGGAACACGGCATCCGCCGCCGGAGCCAGACTGTCGGCCAACAGCACCTTCTTGGCCAGGCCCAGCACCATCAGGCCCAGGCCCCGCGCCAGATCTTCGGCCTGCGGCACCTCCAGGGCGTCCAGCTGCGGGCCCATCTCCTCATAACGGACCAGCGGGCCGGACAGGGCATAGGGGAAGCAGGTGGTGAACAGGGCCTGCCGCACGATACCTTCGGGCCGGATGCGGCGCTGGTAGACGCCCAGCAGCCAGGCCAGCTGGATGAGCACGGCAAAGGAGAAGCCCGCGGGCATGGCCGCGGGCGCCAAAACGGGCAGGATGTCCTGCCATTGCGCCAGCCAGGCCGACAGGGCCGGCAGGTGGCGGAAACGGCACCAGACCAGCACGTTGAGCAGCACGGCCAGAAGCAGCAGGCCCCGACGGCCCAGCCGACGGCGGCGGTGCCCCTCATCGGCCAGCAGCAGGCCGAACAGATAGTTGACCACGGTCAGGCCCAGCAGGAGCAGCAGGGCCTCCAGCCCCTGGCAGGCCCCAAAGAGCAGCGAGGCCCCCAGCAGGAGCACGGACAGTCGGGCCTTGTCTTCTCCGGCAGTCAGTTTCCAGAGCCAGACGAGGATGGGCAGGAAGAGAAACAGGAAGGGGAAGGAAGCGAAAAGCATAAAAAGAATCTCCCGGCGCGGCACATCTCAAGACGGCCACCCCGGGAGAAAACGAGGAGACTGATACGTGGGATCGTCCCGAATGCCGCGCGATCTCAGGAATTGAGCTCGGCTCTGAACTTGCGGGACAGGCGGAAGACGACGACCTTGCGCGGAGGCAGCGTGATGGCCTCATCCGTTTGCGGATTGCGGCCTTTGCGCGACGCTTTGTCGTAAGCCTCAAACTTGCCGAACCCACTGATCAGAAGAGCATTGTCCTTTTTGATGGCATTCTTCATGATCTCCAGCAGTTTTTCGACCACATTCTTCACGTCAACCCGATTTTTGTCTGTACTCTCGTAGATCCGCTCGACGATGTCAGCTTTGGTCAATGTTTTCTTCATGTCCAATCCTTATGCCACAGGCACGCTTCACATATGCACAACTTTTTTGTAGGATATACTCAACTTGCATTTCCGGCAAGATTTTTGTCTCCGCGCGAAGCCTGCCAAGCCTTGCTACTCCTCGCTTTCTGCCATGTCTCGTGTTTCGCTTACTTTTTTATGGGAGACTCCTGCAAGGGCAATCCCGGTCTTCAGCGTTTTCATCCCGTTTTTCGGCTGTCCCCGCCGCTGTGTTTTTTGTTCCCAGCATGACCAGACAGGCCAGCAGGCCAGTCCTCTGGACGAGATACTGGCCCGTGCGGCCGCCGATCTGCACGCCCGGCGGGCACAGGGCAGGCCGCCGGTAGAGCTGGCCTTTTACGGCGGCACCTTCACGGCCCTGGCGCCCCGCGACCTGGACGCCTGTCTGGACATGGCCGACAGCCTCCGGCGTGACGGCTGCATCACCCGCTTCCGCTGCTCCACCCGCCCCGACCGTCTGGATGCGGCCCTGCTGGCGCGCCTGCGCCGCCACGGCTGCCGCACGGTGGAGCTGGGCATCCAGAGCTTTTCCGATACGGCCCTGCAGGCCAGTGAACGCCATTACAGCGGCCGGCAGGCCACCGAAGCCTGCCGTCTGGTGCGGGACGCGGGCCTTGCCCTGGGCGTGCAGCTGCTGCCCGGCATGCCGGGCCACCAGCCGGAAGACTTTTTGGCCGATGTGCGCCGGGCCCTGGATCTGGGGGCCGACATGCTGCGCTTTTATCCCTGCCTGGTGCTGGCGGGCACGGAACTGGCCCGCCGCTGGCAGCAGAGCCTCTACGCGCCCTGGCCCCTGCCGCGGACCCTGTCCCTGCTGGCGCGCGGCTGGCTGTACGCCCGTCGCGCCGGGGTGCCCGTCATCCGCATGGGCCTTGCCCCCGAACCCGGCATGGAAGCGGCCCTGCTGGCCGGGCCCGCCGACAGGAACCTGGGCGGGCGCGTGCTGGGACGGGCCCTGTGGCTGCATGTCTGCGCCTGCCTGCTGCGGGCGCGGGGGGATGATGCCGCCCGCAGCGAGGTACGGGCCGCGGCCCTGCTGGACGCCCTGCTGGCGGGCGGGGAAGCCCCCGCCGGACTGCCCCGGGCACAGGCGCTGTATCTGCCGCGCTCCTGCCAGGGCTTCTTCCGCGGGCCTGGCGACGAGCTGGGCACGGCCTGGGCGGCCCTGGGCATCACGCGCCGCAACCTTGTCTGGACAGCGGGACAGGCCGCCAGCCTGCATCTTGATGCCTGATCCGATCTTTCCTCCAACCTGCGGCACAGCCCGCATCCGACCATGAGGTGACCATGTCCGCCGCCCCTTCCGGGTCCCTGCCGCCGCTCAGTGAAGAAGAACGCGCCATCTTTGCCAATGCCATCCGGCAGGCCCGCATGCTGCAGCGGACCCTGGGGCCGCTGTGCGAGGTCGCCATCCATGATTTCCGCGATCTCGAGCACTCCCTCATCCATCTGGAAGGCAGCCTTACCGGCCGCAAGCTGGGCGCGCCCATCACCAACATCGTGGTCAAGGCCTGGCGCCAGCAGGGCGACGATGTGGCGGACATCGTGGGCTATCCCTCGTCCACGCCGGGCGGCAAATCCCTCAAGTCCTCCACCTCGTTCCTGCGCAGGGCCGACGGCCGGGTCATCGGCGCCTTCTGCATGAACATCGACCTTTCCGACCTGCTGCACTTCCAGGCCGTGCTGCACCCCCTGCTGCACGTGGATCCGCTGGAACGCGACGTGAGCGAGACCTTTGCCGCCTGCACCGGCGATACCAGCCTTGCCATCCTCGAGGCGGCCATCCGGCGCGCAGGCAAACACCCCTCCCTCATGAACCGCGAGGAAAAAAAGGACTTCATCCGCATCCTCGACGAGGAAGGCGCCTTCCTCATCAAGGGCGTGGTCCAGCATGTGGCCAAGGAGATGCAGGTCTCCATCTACACGGTGTACAATTATATGCGACAAATCAAGAAAAATAATGACTAGTCTTACTATTTAAAATATTTTTTAAATTAAAAAATATTGACACATCCCCGTACTCAAGGCAAAAGGGGATGTGCTGCAATGGGGCGCAGCTCCTGTTTCCTTCCTCTCCCTCCCCGGCGCGCTCCGCGCCCGCCCCGCGTCAGGCCTGCGCCTGCGGCCAGCACAGTCATCCCACACAAGGAGACACCATGACTCCCACGCACAAGCCCCTGACGGCCCTGCATGTCCGTCCGGCCATCGAGACCTCGCTCTTCGACTTTTTCAAGATCGGCCCCGGCCCTTCCAGCTCCCATACCATCGGCCCCATGCGCGCCGGTCATGACTTCGTCCAGCGCTGTGATGCCCTCGACCCCGATCTGGTACGCCGCGCCGCCCGCATCCATGTGGTGCTGCTGGGCTCGCTGAGCGCCACGGGCATGGGCCACGGCACCAATACCGCCGTGCTGGCCGGTCTGCTGCGCACCAGCCCCGAGACCTGTCCCGCGGGCCTGCTGGACAGGCTGGGCCGCGAAGCCGACGCCCGGCACGAGCTGCGCATCCACGACGTCCTTTTGCAGGTGGGCCTTGCCGACATCGAACACGGCCCCATCATCCACGACGCCCCCTACAGCAACACCCTGCTCGTCAGTCTTGAGGATGCCGACGGCCAGGCCCTGTTCAGCATGGAATACTATTCCGTGGGCGGCGGATTCATCCAGTGGAAGGGCTGGACCCCGCCCGAACGCGGCAAGCCCGTGCACCCCTACGGCACCATGCGCCAGCTGCGCGAACAGCTGGCCAAGACCGGCCTGACCCTGCACGAGCTGATCCTGGACAACGAAAGCTCCATCACCGGCATGTCCCGCCCGGACATCTTCCAGAACCTGGAACAGATCATGGAATCCATGTACGCCAGCGTGCGCCGTGGCCTTGAGGCCGAAGGGCAGCTGCCCGGCACCCTGGGTGTGTGGCGCAAGGGCCATACCCTGCTGGAACGCGCCCGCGAGATGCCCCTGGCCGTGGACCGCTTCCTGGGCCAGGTCAACGCCTATGCCTTTGCCGTGGCCGAAGAGAACGCCTCGGGCGGCGTCATCGTCACCGCGCCCACCTGCGGGGCCGCGGGCGTCATGCCCGCCCTGCTCTACGCCATGCGCTACAACATGAACATCGGTGACCGGGCCCTGCGCGAAGGCGTGCTGGCCTCGGCGGCCGTGGGCTTCCTGGCCAAGCACAACGCCGGTATCGCCGGTGCCGAAGTGGGCTGTCAGGGCGAAGTGGGCGTGGCCTCCAGCATGGCCGCCGCCATGCTGGCCCATGCGCGCGGTTATGCCGTGGATGTGGTGGAGAACGCCGCCGAAGTGGCCCTGGAACACCATCTGGGCCTGACCTGCGACCCCGTGGGCGGCTATGTGCAGATCCCCTGCATCGAGCGCAACGCCGTGGGCGCCATCAAGGCCTACAATGCCTGCCTGCTGGCCACCTGCGAGAAGTCCTCGCAGCATATGGTCAGCCTGGACGCCGTCATCATGGCCATGAACGAGACCGGCCGCGAGATGAACGCCAAATTCAAGGAAACCAGCGAAGGCGGCCTGGCCGTCAGCCTGGTGGAATGCTGATCGGGAGCCGTGCGCTCCCGCAGGGCCGTCTTCGTCCATCCGGCGAAGGCGGCCCCTTCCGTCCCCGGACAGGAACAGGGACGGCATCCGCCGCTGCCGGACGCCCCGCACAGGGCCCTGCCACGGGCCCGGGACCTGTTCCCCTGCCTTTCCAACCCTTTCACCTTCAAGGAACCTTCATGGCACAGACCCCTGAAACCGGCCATGCCGCCTCCGGCCGCTGGACGAAATTCGACGTCGTCTGGATGCTCAACCTCTTCGGCACCGCGGTGGGCGCGGGCATCCTCTTCCTGCCCATCAATGCGGGCATGTCCGGCATCTGGCCCCTGGTCGTCATCACCCTGCTGGTGGGCCCCATGACCTATTTCGCCCACCGGGGCCTGGCCCGCTTCGTGCTGTCCTCCTCCCGCGCCGACAGCGACATCACCGCCGTGGTGGAGGAACACTTCGGCCTTTCCGCAGGCAAGCTCATCACCCTGCTCTATTTCTTCGCCATCTATCCCATCCTGCTCATCTATGCCGTGGGCATCACCAACACGGTGGAATCCTTCATCGTCAACCAGCTGCAGATGGCCGCGCCGCCGCGCCTGCTGCTTTCCGGCGTGCTGGTGGCGGCCCTGATGGCCGTCATCCTGGTGGGCGAGAACTTCATGCTCAAATTCAACGAGTGGCTGGTCTACCCCCTGTGCGGCATCCTCTTCTGCCTGTCGCTCTACCTCATCCCGCACTGGAACACCTCCTCGCTGGGCCAGATGCCTGATGCCGGCAGCTTCCTGGGCACCCTCTGGCTCACCCTGCCGGTGCTGGTCTTCGCCTTCAACCATTCGCCCGCCATCTCGTCCTTTGCCCTGGCCCAGCGCCGCCATTACGGCGACATGGCCGAACAGAAGGCCTCCCAGACCCTGCGCGGCACGGCCTGTATCCTGGTGCTCTTCGTCATGGCCTTCGTCTTCAGCTGCGTGCTCAGCCTCAGCCCCGCCCAGCTGGTGGAGGCCAAGGCCCAGAACATCCCCGTGCTCTCCTATCTGGCCAACCAGTTCGACAATCCCTTCATCTCCTGGTTCGGCCCGCTCATCGCCTTCCTGGCCATCGGCAGCTCCTTCTTCGGCCACTATCTGGGCGCCCGCGAAGGCCTGCACGGCATCCTGATCCAGATGTCCTCCAACCCCGAAGCCACGGCCACCTCGCGCAGCGTGCGCACCGGCATCGCCCTGTTCTTCTTCGTGACCCTCTGGCTGGCCGGCTGGCTCAATCCCGGCATCCTGGACATCATCGAATCCCTCAGCGGCCCGGTCATCGCCATGATCCTGTTCATCATGCCCATGTACGCCGTGCACAAGATCCCGGCCATGAGCCGCTACCGTGGCCAGTGGAGCAATGCCTTCGTGCTGGCCGCCGGTTGCGTGGCCATCTCTTCCCTGCTCTACAAGCTGTTCTGATCCCGCGCGCCGCATCCGTAAAACGACTCCAGACGTCCGCCGGTCTCCATGCCGGTGGGCGTCTTTTTTTGTGCCGCCGGATTACCGCGGGCGATGCGGCCCGTGTGAGCCTTGCCGCTCCCCTGCCGCACAGCAGGCGGACAGCGCTCGGCGTCTCCATGATAAGAAAGAAGGATGAGGAAGAGAGGAACGGCGAATTTCCGCGAGCAGACGTGCGCCGTGCCATCTGTGATGGCCGGGCTGCACGAGCATCCTGGCCAAGAGCGGTGAGCGTACGGACGGAGCAAGGCGGCGACACCGGGCCTGCCAAAGCCTGCCGGACAGCGGGCGCATCGCAGAGCGCCGCACACGAAGGCCGTTCTTCCCTGATGGCCGAGAGCTGCCGCGCCCTCGAAGACCGGGACTCGGAAGGGGAAAAATCCTCTTCCCTGTCTCGTGTCCGGCAGAGCGGGACGCATGGACCACGGTACGGGCCTGCTCCGCCCCTCCCTCCCCCTGGGCAGACCATGCCGCCGGGCAGAAGGAAAGCAGGCCGGACGGACGCCGGACAGCGGACAAAAAAAGACGACCGGCTGCCCAGGGGGAGGAGCAGCCGGCCAAAGAGGGAGGATGTTCTGATGGTTAGAGGTTATGGTGAAGGAGGAGGATGCTCTCGTGAGCCCCGGCAGGACCAAGGGGGATTGCCCTGCCGGATATGTTGTCCGCCTAAGGCGGGGAGGGACGATCTCAGGAGTAAAATCCGTCGTTCTCAGGAAGGCCCGGCCGGGGCCAGGGGAATCCCCGGCCGGGGTAGAAGTTCCAGAGGACTGCATTTTGTAGAGCGGGAGCTCCGGTTAAAGGTGCCTGTCAAAGGAGGTTGCTGTTTTCGGGAGCCTGGCCGGAAGGAGGAGGAGCTTCCGGCCAGATATTTCTTTCTGCCGTTGGCAGGGATCAGCTCTTAGTAGTGGCCGCGATGGGGACCGTCGTAGTAACCGGCGTCACCGCGGGGGCCGTCGCCACGGGGGCAATCCATGGCGGGGCCGCGATCGCCACGGGGACCACGAGGACCGCGGGGGGCATCCTTGAAGCCTTCCGGCACGCCCACTTCGGCAGCCAGCTTGTCGCCCAGGGCGTCATGCAGGTCGGCCATCTCGTTGCGCAGACGGGCCATTTCGGTAGCGGCCTCACGCACGGCCTTCACATCGGGGTTGGTGGCGTTTTCCAAAGCCCGCAGTTCCTGGCGCTTGACGTAGATGCTGTCGCGCAGCTGCTCCATGCGGGGAGCGAATTCTTCCATGATCTTGTCGAACTTGGCACGCTGCGCGTCCGACATGGCCCGGTAACCCCAGCCACGGGCGTGGCCGTGATGTCCCCAGCCGCCTTCCCAGCAGCCGCCGTCGCCGTAACCGTAGCAGGGACCATAACCGTTGCCCTGGCCGCGATGATGGGGGCCGGCGAAAGCGTCAGAGGTCATGGTTCCGCCGATGAGGGCTGCAGCCAGCAGGGCAGGGATCATAACGCGGGAAGTATTCATATATATGCTCCTTTATCTCTTCTCAGAGTGGGTTATCTTTGGGCTTTGGATCTTGCCCTTTGTGCTCTGTATATAGCAACCCGCGTGCCAAACATTATTTTTCAATCTAAATCAATATATTATATTTTCATCCCGGCAAACAGCCTTCCTCCGGCTGCCCTGTGTTCCCCCCGGATGTCCAGTTTTTATGCAGCGGGCCGGCGGACCTGGTCAAAAATTATACAGCAGACAAATTTTCATACACCCCTGACGCCCGGCCCCCAAAGCCGGAGCCGGATACAAAAAAAGCCCCGCCTGAGCGGGGCCTGGATGTTTCATGCGGGCTGCAGAAGTTACGGGCAGGGTTCGAGGGTCTCCTGCAGGGAATACGTATGGATCACGTCCTGCCGGATCATGCTGTTGCAGCCCCGGCTCTTGCCGGCACGGCGGAAACTCACGCCCACCTCGTCCAGCAGGCGGCCTTCCAGCTGCGCCAGCTGCAGGCGCAGACGGTCGCGCAGGTCCTGCAGCTCCCAGCCAAGACGGGAGAGCGTCTCGGCGGACGAGTCCTCCGCGTAGTCGAAATGGGCCAGTTCTTCCCGCTTCTGGCGAATGCGCCAGCGGGTGTCTTCGATGGCAGGACGGGCTTCTTCAAGGATGGCGCGGGCCTTGACCTGCTGTTCTTCGGGCAGGCTCTGGAGCCACTGGTCGACATTGCGGTAGCCGCGCGGCCCGTGACCGCCGCCGTGATGCCCCCCGGCAGCCGCCATGAGCGGCAGCAGCAGGAGCGATGTCATGACCAGACCACTGACAACTATATTCTTCCACATAGGCAAACCTTGTTCTGTTGGGCCATGCTTCTGGCATATCAAGCCTGTGTCCGCGGCGCAAGGAAAGGCCGCCGGCAGGCCGTGGCATTTTTTTTGTCTTTCCTCGTTCTTGCAAAAAACATGCAAGCCAAATATCCGACGGCAAGGTGACAGGTGCCCCAACCATGCTTATAGTGCAGGCATGAACTTTATCCGACGCTGCCTTTCCGCTGCTGCCGCCCTGCTGGACCCCCGCCGCCACCGGCTGGCCCGCGCCGCCAACCGGCCCTGCCAGACACCGGGGTCTGCCGCGTCCGGCCGGAACACCGGCGGCATGGTGGCCAATGACCAGGCCGCGCGCGAGAACGACTGCTCCCAGGCCCGTTCACAGCTGGCGCAGCAGCAGAACACCCCGCTGGGCCTGCTGCTGGGCGGGACGGCCTTCGTCCTCATCCTGCTGGTCACCCTGCTGGCCCTGGCCTCCATCGAGCGCAACGAACGCGCCATGTCACGCCTGCTGGCCGAAAAAGGCAGCTCCCTGATCATGGCCTTCGAGAGCATGCTGCGCACCAGCATGCGCGGCGAGGCGCGCGTGCGCCTGCAGATCCTGCTCAAGGAGATGGCCAGCACCTCGGACGTGCAGTTCATCGCCGTCACCATGCCCGACGGCACCATCCTGGCCCACAGCAACGGCAACCGCCTGGGCGAGATCCTGCGCATCAACGGCGAAGAGGCCGACGAAAAGACCATGAAGCTCCTGGCCCCCGGCAGCCAGACACGTTCCGCCATCCTCAATATGGAAGGCCAGCGCGTGTTCGTGGTCTACCGCTATTTCATGCAGCCCCCGCCGGGGCAGGGGCTGCCGCCGGGCCTGCCGCAGCCCATCATCTTCCTGGGCCTCGACCTCTCACCGTTCGAGATCACCCGCGGCCAGGACAGGGACCACGTCTTCATGCTGGCCGGGGTGGCCATGCTGGTGGGCCTGGCCTGTCTGCTGGCCCTGTACTACGCGCAGCGCGCCCGCGAATCCCGCCGCCGCCAGCGCCGGGCCGAAGGCGAGATCCGCCGCCTGGAAGAAGAGATCCGCCGCAAGGAAAAGCTGGCTGCCGTGGGCACGCTGGCCGCCGGGGTGGCCCACGAGATCCGCAACCCGCTCAGTTCCATCAAGGGCTACGCCACCTATTTCGGCATGCGCTTCCCCGAAGGCAGCGAAGACCGCAAGGCCGCGGGCGTCATGGTGCGCGAGGTGGAACGCCTCAACCGCGTCATCAGCGAGCTCATCGGGCTCTCGCGTCCCAGTGACGTGCGGCCCGTGGCCGCCCCGCTGGAAGACAGCGTGGCCCATGTGCTGCGCCTCATCGCCCAGGATGCCGAAAAACGCGGCGTCCGGCTGGTGAACAGCCTTCCGGCCGCCCTGCCCCCGGCCCGCATGGATCCCGACAGGCTGGGGCAGGCCCTGCTCAATATCTGCCTCAACGCCCTGGACGCCATGCCCGACGGCGGCACCCTGACCCTGGGCTGTACGGTGGAGAAGCAGCATCTTGTCCTCTCGGTCACGGATACCGGGCAGGGCATCGCGCCCGAGAACCTCAACCACATCTTCGACCCCTATTTCACCACCAAGGGGCACGGCACGGGCCTGGGACTGGCCACCGTCCACAAGATCGTGGAGGCGCTCGAAGGCGAAGTCTATGTGCAATCCCGTCAGGCCACGGCGGACACGCCCGGCCGGACCACGTTTTTCATACGCCTGCCGCAGGCCGGCAAGGCAGCGGGCCATCCGACGGACGGCCCGGACAGGCAGGCGGGGGAGCCTGCCGACAGGCAGAAGGGGGAGGATTAGGTGAATACCAGCATTCTCGTGGTTGACGACGACGATGCCCACCGCGGCATGTTGCGCATGATGCTCCAGGCCTGGGGCTACAGCGTGGACGAGGCGGCCGACGGCGATCTGGCCGTGGAGGCCGTGCGCGCCAAGCCCTACGACGTGGTGCTGACCGACGTGCGCATGGGACGCATGGACGGCATCCACGCCCTGCGGGGCATCCTGGACTACAATCCGGCCCTGCCCGTGGTGCTGATGACGGCCTACTCCTCCGTGGAGACCGCCGTGGATGCCCTGCGCCTGGGCGCCTACGATTATCTGACCAAGCCGCTGGACTTCGACGCCCTGCGCGAGACCCTGCAACGGGCCGTGGACCACTCCCGCATGAGCGTGGAGAACCGCGAGCTGCGCCGCCAGCTCAGCGAGGCTGCTGCCGGGCCCGAGATCCTGGGCCGCAGCCCCGCCGTCAGCGCCATGCGCGAGATCATCGCCACCGTGGCGCCCACCGAGGCCACGGTGCTCATCACCGGGGAATCCGGCACCGGCAAGGAACTGGTGGCCCGCGCCGTCCACGGTGCCAGCGCCCGTGCCAACAAACCTCTGGTCACGGTCAACTGCGCCGCCCTGGCCGAGAACCTGCTGGAATCCGAACTGTTCGGCCATGAGCGCGGGGCCTTCACCGGCGCCGACCGCCGCCGCGAGGGCCGCTTTCTGCAGGCCGACGGCGGCACCCTCTTCCTGGACGAGATCGGCGAGATGCCCCTTTCGCTGCAGGCCAAGCTGCTGCGCGCCCTGCAGCAGGGCGAGGTGCAGCGCGTGGGCTCGGACTCGCCCATCACCGTGGACGTGCGCGTCATCGCCGCCACCAACCGCAACCTGCGCGAAGAGGTGGAGCAGAAGCGCTTCCGCGAGGACCTGTTCTTCCGCCTCAACGTCATCAGCATCGAGGTGCCCGCCCTGCGTGAACGCAGCGAGGACATTCCCCTGCTGGCGGCCCATTTCCTGGAAAAATTCGCGGCCCGCAACCGCAAGAACGTCAAGGGCTTCGCCCCGCAGGCCCTGGACATGCTGCGCCGCTATTCCTGGCCCGGCAACGTGCGCGAGCTCCAGAACGCCGTGGAACGCGCCGTGATCCTCTGCACCGGCGACCTCATCACCGGCCCGGAACTGCCCGCCAGCGTCACCGGCGCCGCCGAGCAGGCCGCCCCGGTACCGGAGACCGCCGAGGCCTCCCTGGCCGGTCTGTCTCTGGAAGCTCTGGAGCGCCGCGCCATCGAGGACACCCTGCGCCAGACCGAGGACAACAAAAGCGAGGCTGCCCGCCGCCTGGGCATCACCCGCGCCACCCTGCACAACAAATTGCGCAAGTACGGGCTGGAATAAGAGCGGGCAGGGATTTTCCGGGGGGAAGGGAACCTCCTTGGCTCGCGCGCAAGGGGGTTCC
>OOIG01000432.1_pt1 | contig 36430 bp, 31 predicted proteins | sample 1692091 | NCBI WGS metagenome assembly OOIG01 (sample SAMN06348188, study PRJEB24527) | human gut metagenome | biome: human gut; feature: ankylosing spondylitis patient; material: feces | host: Homo sapiens | place: China | collected 2015-10 | reverse complement strand
GTAAATCTTCTTCTTTCTCATCATTCTTTATCGTATCTTTCGAATAACAATAATAATATGAGCACAAAAATTGCCCATGATCTATAACCTCATTCTTAGCTTGCAACAAAAGTGCATAAAAGAATAATACCGATATACTTATTAAATTCCTCATAATAACCGTATTTTTACAATGAACAGCCTCAATACCCCCTAAAAGATATTGAGACTGTTACATAGATTTTTACTTAGCAATTCTGCGCAAATGATTTTGCAGCAGCTCTCTTTTCACTTTTAGTGAACTTACCCCAATTATCTGACATAATTGCATCAAGCTCTGCGCAATACTCCTCACGTGAGATACCACCAGCAATGGCTTGCATCTCAAACAAATTCATTTTCTCCATAATTTTTAAAATTAAGAGTTTATACCATGTTAACTATCTTGGAAGACTATCGTGTTTCTTAGAAGGTACGCCTTTGAACAGTGAGGTCTGTAAATAATATCGTCGACTTATTATTCTCTTGTTTTTATGACTATTCCCAAATGATGTCATCCCCATCTGGTTCTTCATCATTATCGATGTAAAACCATTGACCATTAGGAGCACGCCACCAATAACCACCGCCTACAACATGGCTCAAATCTAATTCTTTCAATATATCCATACTACTTACCAATTAGTTTGATTAAACTTTCTGGCTGCAAAATTAGTTCGATTTGCCCAAACCACCAAACTTTTTACATCATTTTTCACATAATATTTACCCCCCCCAGATTATGATGTAAAAATGATGTTAGAAAGCACGCTACTTTGAAAAATTATTTGTATTTTTGCACTTTTAAAGTTTAATATTAAAAAAAATAAGCATGAAAAAATATTATTGTATAACAGTTTTAGCACTTATCGTTGTTACTTTGCTACAAGTATATAACATGTCTTTGCAGCACAAAAACTATATCCTCAATGAAACAGACAAGATAAATTCTGTACTAAGAATTGCCATCGATGAAGAATATGCAATACGAGCACATAAGAACAAGCACTCACATAATGATGGGAAACAGCGAGTTTACTATAAGTCTATGACAGAAGAAGACTTTCTTAAAGCAAAGCCAAAGAAAGAAGATATTATTGATTTTGCCGAAATCAATATTCAAAATCTTAGAGACAATGATATTGCCGAAACAGAAGCTGAAGCTATGGGGTTATTGAGCAAAGATATTCTTACCACTAAAGGTAATCCTATCAACCTTGCCAAACTCTCCCGAATATTCAAGAAGAATCTAAATGAAGACTTTACCAACACCTTATTAATATTAGACGAGAATAAAAAGGTCATTAAGAGTTATGGGCAAACAAAGGACATTGAGAGTTGGCAGACTAGCAAGCCTATCGCCATCGGGCTCAAACCTGTCCGTTTCGTTCAAGCAGTGGTGGATATAACTCCATCTTCTTTCATCATAAATTCTATAGAGACTCTAATCTCTACCATACTGCTAGCTATCATCATCGTCTTTTGCGTAGGATTCCAGATGACTGCCATCAGATACAAGGAAGACCTTCTGAGGAATCGTGAGGTAAGCCTTCATGGAACTGTACACGACTTGAAAGCACCATTGGCGAGCATCTTGCTAAAGTTGGGATTCATCAAAGACTATATCAAGGATGCTGACTTGCAGGAGATGATTACTTCTTCTGAAAGACAAATCAAGAATCTAGCCAATACCATTAAGACGATACTTATCACCTCTAAGGCTAGTGAAAGCAAGTTGGTTATCAACAAAGAACAAATTGACATCATCGAGCTGACGAAACAAGCGCAAGAACAAATAGACACCAACTATGCCAGCAAGCCACATGTCATCGGAATCCACGACCATCGTGAAGAGAATGCTCTGGTGTATGCAGATAAGTACCTGATAGAAAATGTGATGCACAATCTGATGGAGAATGCCGTTAAATACTCAGACAAGGAGGCAAATGTTGATGTCAACATCAAACAGGATGAACATTTCACCATCATCAGCGTGTCTGACCACGGCGTAGGCATCGACAGGAAATATCAGAAGAAGATATTCGAGCAGTTCTATCGCATACCAGCCACACACCATAAGAGCGGATATGGCATAGGTCTTGCCATGGTAAAATATGCCGTCAAGGCACATGGCGGAACCATCAAGGTGGAAAGCGAACTAGGCAAGGGCAGCACCTTTACATTCACATTGCCGCTCAACTAAAAGCAACAACCGTAATTAAAGGAACATTATAAAACAAGAAATATGGAAAAGATAAAAGTACTATTGGTCGATGATGACCTGGATTTCGGCAACACAGCAGTCTTGCTACTTAAAAAAGCAGGCTATGAGGTCTATTTTCAAAACACGCTGTTTGGAGTAGAAAGCCTTATCATGAAGCTGTCTCCCAACCTCATCATCCTCGATGTGATGATAGGAGAAGAGAACAGTCTGGAAAGAATCAACGACATCCGTCTTGCCGCAGAAGACATCCCTATCATGTGTGTATCTTCGTTACATGATCCAAAACTCAAAACCGAGGCTGCCAATAATGGTGCAATGATTTACATCGAGAAGCCTTTCGACAGCCGTGAGTTTCTGGGATGGGTAAACCGCTATGCCAAGCGTAAAGACTTCAGCAATTCCCGTATGATAAACATGGGTGCCTACACCATAGATACAGAGACTCATGTGCTCAGTTTTCGTGGCTGCAGCGAGAAGACGCTGGGCAATACCGAGTTTGCTACACTCAAGCTATTATGGATCAATAAGGGCGAAGTCGTGCCACGCCAAGATCTCAAGGATACTGTTTGGAGAGGTGTACACTGTAGCGAAGAAAGTCTCAATAATGTGATGTACAACTTGCGCCGATATTTCGCCAAGGATACCTCCATCCACCTGGAGACATTGCGCGGCGAAGGATTCAAGATGTGGATGGATGAGTAGTATCCTTAAGGGTAAATAGGAATATCCTTAATGGTAAATGTTGATACTATTAAAGAAAATCTCCGTTCAATAGTTTTGAACGTACATTCAAAACTATTGAACGGAGATTCAAAATCATTGAATATAAAAAATCGTTAGGGCTTATCCTCTTTTTCTATAAGCCTATCACCTTTTTTCTATAATTCTATAAGATATCTCCTACAAGCCTATAACCTTTTTCCTATGAAAGCGAAAGCATCTTTTCTATAGGCTTCACGGCATCCTTGGCTATTTCTGGAGCCACTTCTACTGTAGGCCAGCCGAACTTCAGGCTATTGTAGATCTTCTTCAATGAGTTCATCTTCATATACTCGCACTCATTGCAGCTGCAACCTACTCCACCCTCACTTACCTCTGGTGGTACAGGATAGAAGATGACGTCAGGGCAGTTGCGCTCCAATTCATGCAGGATACCTGCCTCTGTGGCGATGATATACTCCTTGATTTCAGGATGCTCCTGGGCATAATGCAGCATGGTGGCGGTAGAACCCTTTACGTCGGCTACGGCAAGCACTGGTGCCTTGCACTCCAGGTGAGCCATCACAACAGCCTCAGGATGCTCCTGCTTCAACTTGATGATAGCCTCTACCGAGAATTTCTCGTGTACATGGCAGCCACCGTTCCAGAGCAGCATGTTTCTGCCTGTTACGCTGTTGATATAGTTGCCGAGGTTGTAATCAGGACCAAAGATAATCTTCGCATCCTGTGGGAAACTGTCGATTACCTTCTTGGCATTGCCACTAGTCACCACGCAATCGGTCAAAGCCTTCACGGCAGCGGTGGTATTCACATAGCTTACCACCTGGTAGCCTGGGTGCTCTTCCTTATACTTCTTCAGATCCTCAGCCTTGCAGCTGTCAGCAAGCGAGCAGCCGGCATTCAGGTCAGGACAGAGCACAATCTTGTCTGGACTCAAGAGCTTGCAGGTTTCAGCCATGAAATGCACGCCGCACATTACCATCACCTTAGCTTCTGTTTCAGCAGCCTTACGAGCCAAAGCCAGAGAATCACCCACAAAGTCGGCAATATCCTGAATCTCGCCTACTGTGTAGTAGTGTGCCAGGATAATCGCATCTTTCTCCTTGCAAAGCTTTCTGATTTCAGCTTTCAAGTCTAAGGTTTCGTCGATCGGTTCATCCACGTAACCTTTCTCAATCCATTCTTTTTTCACCATAACATTAATATTATATTTTTTATTTCTTATTTTTAAAAAGAGATTATAAGGATGATGATATGTCGTGGATAAGTGGATAAAAAACACCTTCTAAATTTGCTTTTTTCATTATCCATATCTTATGCAGAGTTATCCGTATTCGACTTGGAAATCTTTTTCTTGGTCTTTAAAGGATTAGCTCTTTTATCAACATTTCCCCAATTCGGTGCAAAGTTAATAAGTTTATATCTTTTTTCCGTCAAAAACTGCGAAAAAGTTTCTAAAAACTTATTAATAACCCTGTGGATATCCCTATTCCTCGGGTTTCGGGATGGGAGCGGTGGATATCCACAAAGTTATTAAATAGTTATTAATAGAGTTTTCCATACACTTATCCACGGGGTATTAGGGATAACTGAAGTAGAAATGCTTTCTTTATTTTTAGAGGTTTGCTGATTTAGCAGGAAAAGTCAAGAAACAGTTATTAAAAAGGTGTAATATTCGTGTTAAAAAGAGAAAAAGAATTTGGATATATGAAAGTATTATCGTATATTTGCAACGTTAAGAAAGAATAGTTTGAGGATTATTCCTCAACAACTTCATAGTCTTACATAGAGTATAAATTTTGGTGTATATTGGCTTGTTAAAGTTTTCTTCGGCATTTTGGGGAAGGTAAGAGTACCTTGAACCCCATACTTCAATTAATAAATGAGATGATAAATTAAAACAATATAATAGTGACTTAAAATATTTCGTGTCAAACGGAAAAATGTAAAACAATTTAAATTTACTATTTATGAAACATTTATTATTTGTAATTTTGCTTATTCTGACTTGTTCTTGTCAGGATAATGTTTCGGAAGATGGTGCTGGTATGCATTTATCTTTGGTAACACGTTCTGTTTCCCAAGATTATTTTGATTGGGAAACGGCAGACTTTATGCCTGTTCCGCAAGGAATGACTCCTGTAAATTCTCCATGGATTGGGGCTGGAAGTTTAATTGGTTCTTATGATCTTGATGTTGTTAATGACAGAAAAAAATCAGAAGGATGGGTCTTGTTGTATAACACTTTTACTACGGACGCTACAAAATTTACTCCAAATCCTTATTTTGTACTTTATAATAAGTATCGTGGAACTATGCGTATTTATTATTATATTACGGATAGTTTTATAACCACATCATCTAATGTAATAGAAAATTTATCCCTTTTTTCTGGTGATTATAATTCGTATTTGTTAAACTATGCTGATTGTGAAGCTATTAATAATAGTGATATCCGTACATCTATCCAACGTATTCAGTCCAAACCTCTTGATGGCAGTATGCCTGTAGCTGCTCATAGATGGTATATGGCTGAATATGAATTAGCTTATGATCCTGAAATAGCTAATATTCCATATGATAAAATAAAATTAAATTTTGGTTTCAATTATAGAAATATTACCGAAATTAAGTTAAATGGAACTATTGTTGGTGATATTGAAGGGACAATAGGAGAACAAAAGAAAGGTGAGTTTGTAAAAGCGTTTAAAAAGGAAACTGGTAAGGCTGTATTGTCTAATGTAAGTTATAAGGCCTTAAAAGCATTAGGAGATGAAAAAACAGGAAAAAACAAAATAGGATTATCTAATGATACTTATAAGAATTTACTGAATAAGGCAGGATCGATAGCTTCTGGTGCTGTTGGTGGAGTTTGGGGAGCTGCTGTCGGTTTATTAAATTCTATGCTTTTTGGTACCAAAACAGCATCTTCTACTCCATTTAAGGCAAATATTCATACAAATATGGAGGCTTCTGGAAGCGTAACCAATGATGGTTCTATGCCTTCTATGCCAATTAGTATGTATGTTCCTGGCACTGATATACCTGCAAATGCACCTGGAAGACTGCCTTTGTATAATAAAATTTTAGGAGTTGTCAAGTTGGATGGAAGACCTTGTATTGATATTCATATACATACAACTTATCAAAATAGATTTGACGATCCATATTGTCCTGGACAAATATATAAAGAGACTACAGAACGACTAACTGTTAGCCAACATCATCCTTTTGAAGAGTTTTTAAAATTTAATCCAGAAGTTGAAAAGATAGCAGATATAACAGTTTTAAATGAAGAGATATTTGGAATAACAGAAAATGGATATGTAGTAAGTGATCCTGATATGACCACTAGATATGGGGAAACAGAAACTAGCCGTCAACCTTTTCCAGATTTTAAATATGGAGTGTGTTTTGTAATAAAGGTGCAACCTAAAGATGGTACGCCAGCAACAATATTTTCTAAATCGTTTATAATAGATAATACTGTAAGTACATCAACAGCATGGCTTCCTGACGCTCAATAGTGTTTGTATTTTGATATTAATAATAAATAAAAAAATAGAGTTATGGGAAAGAAAATGAGTATGCTTATTAGTTTAGCTTTTGCTATTATGAGCCTGTTTACATTTGTAGGTTGTTCATCAGATGATGACAATATTCCTACAACCGGATTTGTTAGAGTTGAGTTTCCTAGTTGGTCTAGTTCTGTGGGAACTGGTGATGTTTATATCTATCTTGCAGATCAATACGCCTCAGGTAAATTAGTATGCATTAAAAGTTCGAAAATAGGCAGTAGTAGAACCACAGACATAGAGTTGAATCCTGGCAACTATTATGTGAGTATAAGTATGAGTGGTATGAATGTTGAAGGAGATGGATACTTGCAGGTGCAGGCTGGAAAGGTGGAAATAATAAAAGTTAAGATAAGATAATGGGTAGATTGCTGATTAGAAATAAACACCAAGAAGAGACATTAATGACTCTTCTTGGTGTTTTTATTTAATATGTTCTCAACCTTTTCCACAATCAGCTCCGGCGAGATATTCTTCATGCAGGCAAAGTCGCCACGCATACACGGCTTGTTGCCATAGATGCTGCATGGGCGGCAAGGCATATCGAGCTGCACGGCATTGTCGGGACTCTGATGCCAGCCCATGAAACCGGCGTATGGATGGGTGGCTCCCCAGATACTTACCACTGGGGTATTTACCAGAGATGCCAGATGCATGTTGCCGCTGTCCATACTGATCATCAGGCGGAGATGACTCATCAGGATGAGTTCGTCGGAAATGCCGTGGAGCTTGCCTGATGCATTCACTACCTGTGGATATTTCTCTTCCCAGGCATCCATCACCGGAGTTTCGGTCTTTCCGCCTCCGAAAAGGAAGATGCGACAGTGAGGATGATTGTGAATCAGGCGTTCTACTACCTTCTCCATCTGCTGTACCGGATAGATCTTGCCTTCGTGGGCAGCGAATGGAGCCAGACCTATCCAAGGTTCCGCTGGGTTATGAGCATCCTTGTTGATAACTGTGGATTTATCCTTGCTGTTATCAACAGTAACCTGGAAAACTTGTTCAGGGAGCAGACTCAGGTCTCCTCCTTCTTCCGGAAAGAGAGAAGTGAAATCCATCTGTACAGGATAACCCAACTTGGCAAAGACATCGGCGTAATTCTGGAAGGAAGATGGCTGTTTCTCCATCACCTTGCCGGAGGAAGCCACCAGCTTGCGCTTTCCCTTGCGATGCTTGTCGATATGTGCCACCTTGAAGTTGGAGAGGTTGAAGCGCATGCGCAGATAGCTGGAGCGCAAAACGCTGTGAAGGTCGGCTATCGCAGTAAACTGCTTGGCGATAAGCCGGCGATAGAGTGCATTGAGACCTTTTACACCCTTATATTCCCCCTTGAGGTCAGCCTCCATGAAACCGACATTTGGGGCAAGATTCTCGAAGAACGGGCGAGCAAAGGAACGGCTTAACACGGTGATTCTTACGTGAGGATACTGCTTTGCCAATGAATAAATCACAGGTACAGTCATGGCTACGTCACCCATGGCCGAAAATCTAATAACGAGAATATGCTCTGTCTTCATCTTTTTTAGTCTCTTTATATATATAATAAGGTGTAAAACAGAGCGGGCTTCGCTTTTTATGGTAAAAAACAAAGCCTACTCTGCTTCTATTCTGGTTGTTGCGGTTTACTTCTTGTAGAGTACAGGGTTGGTAGAAGGATCGTTGTACATCTTCATCTGTCGATAAACCTTCATGTACTTTCTTCCAGCCTCGATGTCCTCCAGGAGCTGGTCGATGGCAGTAGAAAGATCCACCTGCTGTTCGAGGAGTACGTTGAGCTTAGCCTGGCACTTAGCCTTGTGCTCTTCAGAAGCCTCCGGGCGCTCCACCTGCTCCTTCATGTGGTAGATCTTGAGGGCAAGGATGCTGAGACGGTCAACAGCCCATGCAGGACTTTCAGTATTGATGCGTGCATCATCCAGCACCTTTATATCCTTGTAAACCTCGCGGAAGTAAGAATCAATCTGCTCTACGAGATCAGTACGGTCCTGGTTGCTCTTATCGATTCTGCGCTTCAAGACGAGCGCCTCTGCAGGGTCGATCTGAGGGTCGCGGATGATATCCTCGAAATGCCACTGAACGGTATCAATCCAGCACTTGAGGTAGAGACGGTTCTCGATGGTACCTTTCTCGAATGGATTATTGATAGGAGTATCAATGTTGTCTTTGATGTGATAATCGGCTATCGCCTGATTAAAAATCTTGTTAGCGTTTTCTGTAAATGTCATACGGTTTGAACTATTTGATTTAATACCGTACAAAAGTAACAAAATAATCTCAAAGAGCCAACAAAAAAGCGAAAAAAGGCGAAAAAGATGCACAATTAGGGGGTGTTTGTGCACCGAAAAGCACTTTTTTTGCTAAAATATTTGTTTATATCAAAAAAAAAGTGTTCCTTTGCACCCAGATTTTTAATTAGAAATTAAATTATAAACATTTTAAAGGTTACAATTATGTCAGAAATTGAAAGCAAAGTAAAGGCAATTATCGTAGATAAGCTCGGTGTTGATGAGGCAGAAGTTAAGCCAGAGGCAAGCTTCACAAATGATCTCGGTGCAGATTCTTTGGATACTGTAGAGTTGATCATGGAGTTCGAGAAGGAGTTCTCTATCTCTATCCCAGACGATAAGGCTGAGAAGATTGCTACTGTAGGTGACGCTATCGCTTACATCGAGGAGAACGCTAAGTAAATTAGCAACTAAAATTTTATAAATGGAATTAAAGAGAGTTGTAGTAACAGGTCTTGGTGCTGTGACTCCAGTTGGTAATTCTCCTGAGGAAACTTGGGAGAACCTCCTTGCTGGAAAGAGCGGTGCTGCCCCTATTACTCATTTCGATACAACTAATTTCAAGACAAAGTTCGCTTGCGAAGTAAAGGACCTGAACATCAATGAATGGATTGACCGTAAGGAGGCCCGCAAGCTCGACCGTTATACCCAGTTGGCTATGATTGCCGCTATGCAGGGTGTAAAGGATGCAAACATTGATCTTGAAACAGAAGATTTGAACAACGTTGGTGTTGTATTCGGTGTAGGTATCGGTGGTATCAAGACTTTCGAGGATGAGGTGGCGTATTTCGCTACTCATGAGGAGAACGGTCCTAAGTTCAACCCATTCTTCATCCCTAAGATGATTGCAGATATCGCATCTGGTCAGATTTCAATCCACTTCGGATTCCACGGACCAAACTATACCACAACATCTGCATGTGCTTCTTCAAGCAACGCATTGGCAGATGCCTTCAACCTGATTCGTCTGGGCAAGGCAAACATCATTGTCAGTGGTGGTGCAGAGGCTGCTATCTGCGCTTGTGGCGTAGGTGGTTTCAATGCTATGCACGCGTTGTCAACTCGTAACGATGACCCTGAGCATGCTTCACGTCCATTCAGCGCAAGCCGTGATGGATTTATCATGGGTGAGGGTGCTGGCTGCTTGATTCTCGAGGAGCTTGAGCACGCTAAGGCTCGTGGTGCGAAGATCTATGCTGAGATGGTAGGTGAAGGCGAGAGCGCTGACGCTTATCATATCACAGCTTCTCATCCAGAAGGTCTCGGTGCTAAGCTCGTGATGGAGCGCGCACTTGCTGATGCTAACCTCAAGCCAGAGGACATTGACTACATCAATGTTCACGGAACATCTACCCACGTAGGTGATATCTCTGAGGCTAAGGCTATCAAGGCAGTCTTCGGTGATGCTGCTTACAAGCTCAACATCAGTTCTACTAAGTCTATGACTGGTCACCTCCTCGGTGCTGCTGGTGCAGTAGAGGCTATGGCTTGTGTTCTTAGTGTGAAGAACGATATCGTTCCTCCTACTATCAACCACGAAGAGGGTGACAACGATCCAGAGCTCGATTACAACCTGAACTTCACATTCAACAAAGCTGAGAAGCGTGAGGTTCGTGCTGCATTGAGCAATACATTCGGATTCGGCGGTCATAACTGCTGTGTAGTATTCAAGAAGTATGCTGAATAATTTTATAGATAGAATAAAGCTCTCTTTCCGCAAGGATAAAGAGCTTTATTTTTCTTTGTACGAAATCCTAGGTTTTTATCCACACAACATCAGTTATTACAAGATGGCGCTGATGCACAAGAGCATCATGCACCGCAATTCCAAGGGCAAGCCTGTGAACAACGAGCGCCTGGAGTTTCTGGGTGATGCCGTACTGGATGCTGTAGTGGGTGATATCGTGTATCAGCACTTTCCTGGCAAGCGAGAGGGATTCCTCACCAATACCCGAAGCAAGCTGGTGCAGCGTGATACGCTCAACAAGCTCGCCCAGGAGATGGGAATCAATCAACTCGTTTTATCTAATGGACACAGTTCTTCTCATAACAGCTATATGGGAGGAAATGCTTTCGAAGCGTTGGTTGGTGCCATTTATCTGGACCGTGGTTATGATGCCTGCATGAAATTCATGCAGAAGCGCATCCTGGCAAAAATGATAAACATCGATAAGGTGGCTTACAAGGAGGTGAACTTCAAGAGCAAACTCATCGAATGGAGCCAGAAGAACCGCGTGAAGCTGGAGTTCGTGATGCTGGGACAGGAGAAAGACAAGAACGGAAGCCCTGTTTTCACCTATCAGGTTGTGATGGAAGGTGTAAAGGGCGGAGAAGGCAAGGGTTACTCCAAGAAGGAGAGCCAGCAGCTGGCTTCCAAGCTTACCCTGGAACGATTGCGCAAGGAACCGCAGTATATCGATTCTGTGTTTACAGCCAAGGCAAACCGTACGAAGATGGAAGAAGAACCTGTGCTGGCTGTGCCTACCACCGAGGTAAAGAATGATTTCATCATCTCGCAAGACGCAGAAAAACAGGAGGCTGAAGATGTTGTTGCTTCTACTGTTACTGAAGAAATAACCACTACAGCCAATCAGGAAAGCGAAGACGAGTTTGACTTGAGTGATATCTCTGCTGAGCCCAAGGAAATGAGCCGCGAGGACATCATTGCAGCCGCCGAGGCAGCTGCCTTTGCAGAAGATAAGGAATAATCTATGATGATAGAACTGGATTAAGATAAGGGAAAGACTCTCTTGAGACTGACGGATATGATAGTCTCAAGGGAGTTTTTTTGTTTGATATTTTACATTCTTATCCCCTATCTTGCCCGATAGGTTATGTTTTGTATTAAAAAACAGTAAAAACTTTCTCTATATCAAAAGATTGAAGTACTTTTGCAAGTACTTTATAAGGTATATATATCTAGATATGAGTTTAACAACGATAGTAAGTAATGTATTCAAGCCTCGCCAGAAGAGCTTGGAAAAGTATGTACATGATGCAGAGGAATTGCAGCATGAGGTACTGATGCGCCTTTTGGCATCTGGCAAAAACACCGAATATGGTGTGAAACATCTACTCAATACGACAAATAGCTACGAAAAGTTTGCGCAGAATGTGCCGGTCAATACCTATGAGGAATTGAAGGGCGACATCGACAGAATGCGTCATGGCGAAAGAGACATCCTCTGGCCAGGACAGGTGAAGTGGTACGCCAAATCTTCGGGTACTACCAACGACAAGAGTAAGTTCATCCCTGTTTCGCAGGATGGTTTGCAGAATATCCACTACAAGGGTGGATTCGATGCTGTGGCTTACTATCTGCGCAACAACCCAAAGAGTAAGATATTCGACGGCAAGAGCCTGATTCTCGGTGGAAGCCATTCGCCTAACTATAATGTTTCGGGCAGTCTGGTGGGTGACCTGAGTGCCATCCTCATCGAGAACATCAATCCGCTTGCCAACATGGTGCGCGTACCTAAGAAGGAAACCGCACTGCTGAGCGACTTTGAGGTGAAGCGCGACCGCATCGCCCATGAAACGCTGAACAAGAACGTAACCAATATATCGGGTGTGCCTAGCTGGATGCTCAGCGTACTGGTACGCGTGATGGAACTCTCCGGCAAGCAGCATCTGGAGGAGGTATGGCCTAACCTGGAGGTGTTCTTCCATGGCGGCATCGCCTTTACTCCTTACCGCAAGCAGTATGAGCAGCTCATCACATCTCCTAACATGCATTATATGGAGACCTATAATGCCAGCGAGGGATTCTTCGGTCTGCAGGATGATCCTTCAGATCCAGCCATGTCGCTGATGGTAGATTACGATGTGTTCTACGAATTCATCCCGATGGATGAGTTTGGAAGCGATCATCCTACCGTGGTGCCTCTCTGGGGCGTGGAAGTAGGCAAGAACTATGCGATGGTGATTACCACCTCCTGCGGTTTGTGGCGCTATATGATTGGCGATACCATACAGTTTACCAGCACCAATCCATACAAGTTTGTCATCACCGGCCGTACCAAGTACTTTATCAATGCCTTTGGTGAGGAGCTGATTATGGACAATGCCGAGAAGGGACTTGCCTATGCCTGCGAGAAGACGGGTGCGCAGATTGCGGAATACACCGCTGCTCCTGTCTATATGGACAGCAATGCCAAGTGCCGCCACCAGTGGCTCATCGAGTTCTCTGAGGAACCAAAGGACCTGAATGAGTTTGCCAGCCTGCTCGATACCAAGTTGCAGGAAATCAACAGCGACTACGAGGCGAAGCGCTTCCACGATGTTACCCTCCAGCATCTGGAGATAGTGAAGGCTAAGCCAGGACTCTTCAATGAATGGCTGAAGAGCAAGGGCAAGTTGGGCGGACAGCATAAGATTCCTCGTCTGAGCAACAGCCGCAAGAACATTGACGAGATGCTCATGATGAACAAATAAGGCTTTTTATATAGTAAGCCTTTATGAATAAGGCTTTTACTGCATAATCTGCAGGAATAGTGGACATGTAAGATAGAAAAGAATGACAAACAAGAACGACATCATACAATTGTTGAAGAATCGGATAAAGGCAAATACCCTGTTTTTGCCTTTCTATCTGCTTGTCTTCCTATTGCTGGTTTCCTGTGCCAAGATGGGACAGCCGGATGGCGGATGGTTTGACGAGACTCCTCCCAAGGTGATAGGAGCTTCGCCAGCCGATGGCGCCGTGAATGTAAACCAGAAGAAAATCAATATCTACTTCGATGAGTTTATCAAGCTCGATAACCCTTCGGAGAAGGTGGTGGTTTCGCCACCACAGCTGGAACAGCCTGAAATCAAGGGTGCCGGCAGGCGAATACAGATATCGCTTGTGGATTCACTCAAGGCGAATACCACCTACACCATCGACTTCTCGGATGCCATCAGCGATAACAACGAGGGCAATCCGATGGGAAACTATACCTACAGTTTCTCTACGGGAGCTGCCATTGATACCATGGAGGTATCGGGGCATGTGCTGGAATCGGAGAATCTGGAACCTGTCAAGGGTATCCTGGTGGGATTGTATGCCGACCATGCCGATTCTGCCTTCCGAACCAAGCCGATGTTGCGAGTGAGCCGTACCGACAGTCGCGGCCGCTTTGTCATCAAGGGTGTGGCACCGGGTTCTTACCGCATCTACGCCCTGCAGGATCAGGATGGCGACTATAAGTTCAGTCAGAAGAGCGAGAAGATTGCTTTCTCCCACGACATCATCGTGCCTTCCTGCAAACCGGATGTTAGACAGGATACCACCTGGGTGGATTCCCTGCACATCAAGTCGATAGACCAGGTGGATTACATCCATTTCCTTCCTGATAATATCGTGCTCAGAGCCTTTACGGAGCCTCTGACCGACAGATTCTTCCTGAAGGCAGAGCGCCAGAAGGCTAATAGCTTCACCCTCTTCTTCAGTTATGGCGATTCCATTCTTCCACAGATCAAGGGACTCAACTTTGATGCCGGGAATGCTTTCCTGGTTGAGGCTTCTGAGAAGAAGGATACCATTACCTACTGGCTGAAGGATACGGCACTGGTGAATCAGGATACGCTGCTGATGGATATCACTTACCGTATGACGGATAGTACCGGAGTACTGGTCAACAAGACCGATTCTGCCCAGGAAATCCTGTCAAAGGAACCATACGCCAAGCGAATGAAGGAACAGGAAAAGGAACTGGCTGCCTGGACCAAGAAGCAGGAGAAAAAGAAGAAGAAAGGCGAACCCTACGATTCGGTGATGGAGGTGAAACCGCTCGATGTACAGCTGAGTGTATCATCGCAGTTTGATCCCGACCAGAATGTCATCTTCTCCTTCCCTACTCCATTGGCTAAGGTAGATACTGCCGCCATCCATCTCTATGCCAAGCATGATACGCTCTGGTATCGGGCTCCGATGGAATTCCTGCCGCTGGAGAACCGGAAATATGAACTCCGGGGAGAATGGCGACCGGATATAGAATACAGTCTGGAGGTAGATTCTGCTGCCTTTGAGGATATCTACGGATTGGCTTCCAAACCTATCAAGCAGGGCTTCAAGGTCAACTCGCTGGATACCTATGGTACGCTGCTTGTGAACATCACCTCGCTCCACGACCTGCCGCTCATCGTGCAACTGCTTGATGCACAGGATAAAATGTTAAAGGAGACTAAGACTGTGAATGGTGTGGCAGAATTCTATTATCTCAAACCACAGAAGTATTATATGCGTCTGATTGTAGATCGCAACAATAACGGCAAGTGGGATACGGGTAATTATGATAGCGACCAGCAGGCTGAGGAAGTATATTACTATCCGGAGGCGATAGAATGTAAGGCGAAATGGGATCTCACAGAAAGCTGGGATCCGCTGGCCCGTGAACTCTCGCTGCAGAAACCGGGAGCTATCACCAAGCAGAAGCCTGATAAGGAGAAGAAAGTTAAGAATCAGAATGTACAGCGTGCCGCTAAGCTCGGCATTCAGTATGTTCCTAAAATGTAAAGGATATGAAGTTACTCAAGTCATTTATAGTAGCCATGTTGCTGCTTTTGGTCAATACTTCTGTATCGGCCCAGTGTACTTTCCGTAATACTGCATTCAAGTCGGGTGAATTCCTGACTTACAATCTCTATTACAACTGGAAGTTTGTATGGGTAAAGGCTGGCACTGCCAGCATGTCGGTGGTGCAGACCACCCACAAGGGCAAGCCTGCCTATCGTGGTTCGCTGGTAACCCGCGGTAACAAGAGAGTGGACGATTTCTTCGTTCTCCGCGATACCCTGCTCTGCTATACAGGCACCGATATGGCTCCGATGTATTTCCGCAAGGGAGCCCGCGAAGGTAAGCGATATACCGTGGATGAGGTTTTCTACAACTATGCCGGCGGCAATTGCAATGTAAACCTGCATTATCAAAACAAGCATGGTGAGCACAGATGGAAGAAGCATTCTTATGATGACTGTGTCTTTGATATGATGAACATCTTCCTGCGTGCCCGCAGTTTCGACCCTGCCAACTGGAAGAAAGGTCATAGCGTGAAATTTCCTATCTGTGATGGTGGCGGTCGCACTCCTGCCCAGCTCAAGTATGGCGGCAAGGTGACCGTGAAGGCAGATAACGGCATCAAATACCGCTGTCTGCGTCTGGAATATCAGGAGTATGAGGATGAGAAGTGGAAGAAAATCGTGGATTTCTATATCACGGACGATGAGAACCACATCCCTGTTCGCCTGGATATGTTCCTGAAATTCGGCAGTGCCAAGGCTTTCCTCGTGAATGCCAAGGGTACCCGTAACCCGATAACTTCTATCGTGAAGTAGAAGTACGACAGAAAAAGTGATAGTGTAGGAGGAAAAATGAATAAAAAACAGATGAATACAGGCTTGGTCGTCTTCATCTGCTGCGTTCTTGTGGCTATAGGAGTTACCCTGCATCTCCGGAAGCATGATATGCTCCCTATCATCCACAAGGTAGTGGATAACACGACTGCCACGCTGGTGGCGGATACGGTGAAGACGAAAAAGCCTGTGGTGAAGAGAGATTTCTATATCTCTGGTTCTTTAAAAGATACCGAGGGAAATGGTGTGGCTGGCGTTATCGTGAGCGATGGCTTCAAATGTGTGAAGACCGATTCCCGAGGAAGATATAAGATGAAGCGGGACAGCTTGGCTCGCTTCATCTATTTTTCCGTGCCTGCCGAGTTCGAGGTTCCTACCCATTCGGCTACCGACCGCACGGCTTGTTTTTACCAGGCTGTTTCCAACAAGAAAAAGATTTATGACTTTACCCTGAGGCGATTGCCTGGGGGTAAGGAAACGCATCATAAGATGATAGTCATCGGCGACCCTCAGGTTACCAATGCCTATAGTCCTTATTATACTTCTCCGGATGATAATCCCATCAAGAAGAGCGATGTAGAAAGATTCACCACACAGACGATGGCAGATATCAAGCAAACCATCAAGAGTCTTCCTGCCGGTACTCCTGTCTATGGACTCAGCATGGGCGATGACGTACAGTATTACGGTGGCTATAATGCCAAGCTGGAGCGTCAGATACGCCAGGCATTGGGTTCTTCGGAGATGCGCCTTTTCTCCGTTATCGGCAATCACGACCAGGATGGCAAGGCACTCTATCGCCGGAAGTGGGAGGAGAATTTCGGTCCTACCGATTTTTCCTTCGACCGTGGAGATGTGCATTATGTCTGCATCAACAACTGCTTCTTCCATCGTGGCATGTCTTATTATTCCCCAGGAGAATTGCGTGAGCGCCAGGTGAAGTGGCTGAAGCAGAATCTGGCTCTTACGCCCAAGAATAAGAAGGTGGTGCTCTGCTATCATATTCCTTTTACCTTCGGCAATGCGCCGTTCAGCAAGGCGAAGCCGCTGACCAATGCCAATGAGGAGGGGCATTATTCCTCTTCCCGTCTCTCGCTCCTGCTCTCTCTGCTGAAGCAGTTTAAGGGAGGATACGAACTCTTCTGCGGACATACTCATTTTGCCTGCAACCACGAAATCAACTACGAGGGCGAGGATGTGATGGAGCATTGTCATGCTGCTGCCTGTGGCAATATCTGGCAGTCGAACATCAACATCTGCGGCACACCGAACGGATATTATGTCTATAGTTTTGTGGGTACCAGTATCAGCAACTGCTATTACAAGGGAACTTTCTGGGACAAGAGCAAGCAGATGACCTTGTTCCGTGCGCAGACCGATTTCAACGGCGAGAAATATGCCAAAGACTGGCAGTTGGCAAACAATAGGAACATCCTGGTAGCCAATGTCTTCAATGCCACCAGTCACTGGCGTGTGGTAGCCATAGAGGATGGCAAGGAATATCTGATGCGCCGCATCAGCAGCAAGGGTCAGGACGCCTTTGCAGCCGGCTATCATCATAAGTACAGCGAGAGTGTATCCTATCGGTTTGTGAGCAAGGGAAATGGTTATCTCATCATGAACCACCTATATTATTATACTCCAAGGAATCCGAATGCCAGAATCATCATCAAGGCATCCGATCCATACGGAAATACCTATACGGCATCGAGCGATGAGGTAACGACAGAGCCGTTCGCCAACTTTGCCCATTATTACGAAAAAGAGTATAAGGAATATAAGAATAAGAAAGACAAGATGTTGCGGGATTTTATATCTGGCAGACAGAAAGATTCACTTGCCGCTAAGAAGAAAACGCCATAAATGCCCTGAACCAATGGTTACAGGCCTAAAGTAAAGGTAGAACGCAAGCAGCACGCCCTGAAAGGGCAGAAGCTCCTAGCCCAGGGCAGCGCCCTGGGTACAATAGCAATAAACAAGACGCCCTGTAAGGGCAAAAGCTTCAAATATACAAAGCTTTTGCCCTTACAGGGCGACTGTTTTGTGTATGTAATTACCCAGGGCGCTGCCCTGGGCTAGGAGCTTCTGCCCTTTCAGGGCGTGTGGAGTTTATTTGTTCAGTTTCCAGGTAACACCATCTTTGGTGTCCTTTACCTCAAAGCCGGCACCGGCGAGGGCATCGCGAATTTGGTCGCTGGTAGCCCAGTCCTTGGCCGCCTTTGCCTTGGCACGGAGGTCGAGAACCATATCCACTACCTTGCCATAAGCCTCTTCACGGGCATCATTGTTGGCTCCCTTCTCGCTCTTCAAGCCGAGCAGGTCGAAGGTGAAGAGCTGCATGGTGTCTGAAAGCTCCTTCAGGTCTTCGGCAGAGATGTTTGCCTTGTGGTCGAGGGCTGTATTAATCACGTGGCAAGCCTCGAAGAGGTAGCTGATAACGAGCTGAGTCTGGAAGTCATCGTTCATCGCATCGTAGCAGCGCTGGCGCAATTCGCTTACGAACTTCTTCACCTGCTCATCGCTCTGCTTAGCCACAGGCACACGCTCCAGGTCGTTCAAACCATTCATTAGGCGCTCCAATCCCTTCTGGCTAGCCTTCAAGGCATCGTTAGAGAAATCTACGGTGCTGCGATAGTGAGCAGAGAGGATGAAGAAACGGATGGTCATTGGCGAATAAGCCTGTTCCAGACTGTCGTGATTGCCAGTAAAGAACTGCTCCAGGGTGATGAAGTTGCCAAGACTCTTACCCATCTTCTGACCGTTGATGGTAATCATATTGTTGTGCATCCAGTAATGAACCATCTGGTCGCCCTGAGAAGCCACAGCCTGCGCAATCTCGCACTCATGGTGAGGGAAAATCAAATCCATACCGCCACCGTGAATATCAAAGTGGCTACCCAAGTACTTGCGTCCCATAGCAGTACACTCGCAGTGCCAGCCAGGGAAACCATCACTCCAAGGACTAGGCCAGCGCATGATATGCTCAGGTGAAGCCTTCTTCCAGAGGGCGAAGTCAGCCTGGTTCTTCTTCTCGCCGATACCAGCCAGCTCGCGGCTCTCGTTGATTACGTTCTCCAGGTTACGTCCGGAGAGGATACCGTACTTATGATCCTTGTTATACTTCTCGATGTCGAAGTAGATAGAGCCATTGCTCTCGTAGGCATAGCCATTGTCGAGGATTTCCTGAACCAGTTTCTCCTGTTCGATGATATGGCCTGTGGCATGAGGCTCGATGCTAGGAGGAAGCACGTTCAGCGCCTCCATGGCATCATGGTAGCGGTTGGTGTAGTACTGTGCAATCTCCATTGGTTCCAACTGCTCCAGGCGAGCCTTCTTCTCAATCTTGTCATCGCCCTCATCTGCATCGTGCTCCAGATGGCCCACGTCGGTAATGTTTCTAACGTAGCGAACCTTATAGCCCAGGTGCTTGAGATAGCGGAAGAGTATATCGAATGTGATGGCTGGTCGTGCATGACCGAGATGCGGATCGCCATACACGGTAGGGCCACAAACATACATGCCCACGTTAGGAGCGTGGAGCGGAGTGAATCTCTCTTTCGTACGAGTGAGAGTGTTATAGATCAATAATTTCTGTTCCATCTTGTATGAACCTTATTTTTATATTATTTATATTTGTCTGCAAAGTTAACTCATTTTTCTGACATATCCGCCAAATCATCCGCAAAATGTTATTAAATACCTCGAAAATACCACTTTTATCTTAGAAAAAGAGAGAGAATATCAGGAGAAAGACTTTTGCAAGCAGGCTCTGCCCCCTACGCCCTATCTTTCAGGGCGCATGGATGCCAGCCTTATTTTTGCATAAAGTAAGTGAAATCTGCATATCTATTCACGAACTGTAAGTTTTTTGCCTAATATCTGTATAAAATCATCAAATGATTAGCATATATCGAAAATAATGTGTAACTTTGCAGCCACAAATAGGTATCAATTATTTAGAATGCGGCTATCAGTTCCGCTAATGAATATTAAGAAAGAAGAAAATGGCGTATATTAGATTAAGCGCTGCTGAAGCAGCAGCGATGATTAACGATCAAGATAACATCGGATTGAGTGGTTTTACACCAAACGGCGTGCCTAAGGCAACCTTCCGCGAACTCTCTAAGCGAGCCGTGGCTGAGCACGAGGCGGGCAGACCTTTCCAGGTGGGCATCCTCACAGGTGCTTCTACCTCGCAGAGTATCGAAGGTGACATGGCAGCAGCTCATGCCATCAAGTTCCGTGCGCCATTTTCTACCAACAAGGATTTTCGTACTCATACCAATCTGGGGGAAATCGACTACGAGGATATGCACCTCGGTCACATGGCTGAGCGCCTGCGCCGTGGCTTCTATGGCGAGATAGACCTTGCCATCATCGAAGTATCTGATTTGGAAGAAGGCGAAACCACCTGCAAGGCATTCCTGACCTCTGCCGGCGGCATCGTTCCTACCATCGTCCGCCTTGCCAAGAAGGTGCTCATCGAGAAGAATACCTTCCACAGTCCAGCTTCCCGTTATCTGCACGATGTATACGAGATAGCCGAATGCCCGTTCCGCACCCCTATCCCAATCTTGAATGTGGGCGACAGAATCGGCAAGGAATATGTGGAGATTGATGCGCATAAGATTATCGGTGTGGTGGAATGCAACATCCCGGAAGAGGCGCGTGCCTTCAAGCCACTCGATCCTGTAACCGAGCAGATGGGACACAATGTGGCTGATTTCCTGGTCAGCGACCTGAAGAAGGGGCATATTCCTCCTCAGTTCCTGCCTTTGCAGAGCGGTGTGGGCGTAACTTCCAATGCCGTTCTTGAGGCATTGGGACAGAATCCTAACGTACCTGTGTTCAGCGTCTATACCGAGGTGGTTCAGGATGCCGTAGTGAAATATATGCGCGAGGGAAGAATCAAGGATGCTTCCTGCTCTTCGCTCACCGTTACCAATGATACATTGAAAGAGGTGTATGATGATATTGATTACTTCAAGAAGCATCTCACCATCCGCCAGAGCGAGATTTCGAACTCTCCAGAGGTCATCCGCCGACTGGGTGTCATCGCTATGAACACCGCTATCGAGTGTGATATCTACGGCAATGAGAACTCCAGCCACATCTGCGGCAGCAAGCTGATGAATGGTATTGGCGGCTCCTGCGACTACGAGCGTAATGGTTTCATTTCTATCTTCACCACGCAGAGTACCACCAAGAACGGTTGCATTTCAGCCATTGTTCCTATGTGCAGTCACGTGGACAGTACCGAGCACGATGTGGATGTTATCGTTACCGAGCAGGGAGTAGCCGATCTCCGTGGCAAGGGTCCTTTGCGTCGTGCCAAGGAGATTATCGAGAACTGTGCGCATCCGGATTATCGCCCTATGCTCCGTGAGTATCTGAAGTTTGCCGAGAAGGGACACGAGCCACAGAGTATGCGTGCCGCCCTTGCCATGCACGATACCTTCCTGAAGAAGGGTGATATGAGATTGACAGATTTTGGAGAATATCTGAAATAAGAAAATCCCCGATAGAGCCTGGCTGCTTTATCGGGGATTATTGTATTGATAACCTGATTTTTGTTTATAACTTCAGAAGTTTGGCGAATTCCCAAACCACGATGCCGGCTGTTACACTGACATTCAGGGAATGCTTGGTGCCAAACTGTGGAATCTCCAGGCAGCCATCGCTCATATCCACGATGTTCTGCTTCACACCTTTCACCTCGTTGCCGAAGATAACGGCGTAGCCTTTAGGGAGGGAAGAATTCTCCTGCTTTTCGGATTCCTTTCCCTGTTTTTCGGATTCTTTCTCCTGCTTTTCGGATTCTTTCTCCTGTTTGAAAAGCTCCTCATGAGCCTCGGGTAGGTTCTGAAGCTTGGTAGAACCCTCTACCTGTTCAATGCTATACACAAAGTAGCCTTTCTGCTTCAGCTTTTCTACAGCCTCTTCGGTAGTTTTGAAGTACTCCCAATCCACGCTGTCTTCGCCGCCCAGTGCCGTCTTGTGGATTTCGGTATTGGGAGGAGTGGCGGTGATACCGCAAAGATACACCGCCTCTACACGGAAGGCATCGCAGGAGCGGAACACGCTTCCCACATTATATAATGATCGCACATCATCCAGGACTACTATCAATGGAAGCTTCTCTGCCTCCTTGAATTCCTCCAGCGTGAGGCGATTCATCTCTATCGTTCTTAATTTACGCATAGTTATTCTGAAATGAGGGGGTATCCCCCTACTCTTTTGTATATTTATGCTTCCGCCTCCTTGGTCTTGTAAGCCAGGGCGTACATGCGAATCTGCTTGATCATCGCCAAGAGACCGTTGCTGCGGGTTGGACTCAGGTGGTCCTTCAAGCCAATCTTCTCTACGAAATAGAGGTCGGTATCCATAATCTCTGTTGGAGTATGACCGCTCAATACACGAATCAGAAGGGCGATGATTCCCTTTACGATGAGGGCATCGCTATCGGCTGTAAATACGAGCTTGCCATCCTCGTAGTCGCATTGCAACCATACGCGGCTCTGACAGCCGTCGATGAGGTTCTGCTCGTTCTTGTATTTCTCGTCGAGAGGAGCCAACTCGTTGCCCAAGTCGATGAGCATCTGATACTTATCCATCCAGTCGGAGAAATCCTGGAACTCCTCTACCACTTCATCCTGCAATTCATTAATTGTTGCCATTATTTTATTTCTTTAATTTCGTTTACTGTAATCAACTTATAGAGCTTATCGTTAGGGCGCACCTTATCCGGTACAGGGATAGACACTCTCCAACCCTGCTGCGCTGTTTCCACAGGCTTCAGGTCGTAGCGGATTTCATCGGCATTGAGATACATCACGCCGGTGGTGTTACCCGTAATCAGAAGTTTCTCGCCCTTGTCGAAGGTAGAAGCCTCTACGGCAACCTCTGCCACGCCCAGCTTGGAGAAGTATTTCATCACCTTGCCCACGAGCACCTTCTTCTCGGTAGCCACAGAACCATAGTGCTTGTTCCACTCGCCGAGGGTCTGTCCCTGGTAGTAACCATCCCAGAAACCACGGTTGAATACGGTGGCAAGTCTTTCATCCCAGGCATCCTTCTTCTCTTCGGTGAAGGTACCATCCAATACGGAAGCTATCGCCTCCTTGTAGCACTTCACTACGGTATATACGTATTCTGGTCCACGGGCACGACCCTCAATCTTGAAGACGCGTACACCGGCATCCATCATGCGGTCGATGAAGCGGATGGTCTTCAGGTCCTTCGGACTCATTACATACTTGTTGTCTATTTCCAGCTGGTTGCCGGTTTCGTTATCCGTAACGGTATAGCTGCGGCGGCAAATCTGAACGCATTCGCCACGGTTGGCAGAGCGGTTGGCATTGGCAAGGCTCATATAGCATTTGCCCGATACAGCCATGCACAGGGCGCCATGGCAGAACATTTCGATGCGAATCTGCTTGCCCATAGGGCCGCAGATATTCTGCTGCTCTATCTGCTCATGGATATGCTTCACCTGGTCCATGTTTAATTCACGTGCCAGAACGGAAACATCCGCAAAGCGTGCATAAAACTTCAAAGCCTCTGTGTTAGAGATATTTAACTGTGTGGAAAGGTGCACTTCCTCTCCTACTTCATTGCAATAGCTCATCACAGCCACATCGCTGGCGATGACGGCAGAGATGCCAGCCTCCTTGGCAGCATCAATGATTTCCTTCATCGTAGGGATGTCGTTGTCGTAAATCACTGTGTTGACGGTGAGGTAAGTCTTGATGCCATGCTCGTTGCAGGTGGCAGCAATCTCACGCAGGTCGTCGATTGTAAAATGATTGGCAGAATGTGAACGCATGTTCAACTTGCCGATTCCGAAATATACGGAGTCGGCACCAGCCTGAATAGCGGCAGCCAAAGACTCGCGCGAGCCCACAGGTGCCATCACCTCAAATTCGTTTATCTTTGTATTCATGAATGCAAATTTCTATTTTGGGTACAAAGGTACTGCTTTTCTTTGAAAAATCATACTAAAAGGCGCATAAAGATATATAATAAGGTATAAAAACAAAAATAGTAGCCACTAAAACCTGATATTTTAGTTGGCTACTATCTATTTCTAGAATGCCTTGGCATGAACGCATTTCATGTTCTTTTCCAGTTGGGCTGTAGAGCTGGCACCTACCAGTACGCTGGTTACGCCTTTCTGGTGGAGAATCCACGCCAGTGCCATCTCGGCGAGGGTTTCGCCACGTTCGCCGGCTTCTGCATTCCATTGCTTCAACTGCTCCAGGAGTTCCGGAGTCAGGGCGCTGTGCTTCAGGAAGTGCTCCTTTGCCATACGGCTATCGGCTGGGATGCCGTTGAGATAGCGGTCGGTGAGGAGACCTTGGGCGAGGGGAGAGAAGGAGATGAATCCTATGCCGTTTTCGTGGCAGTAGTCGAGGGTTCCGTTCTCCTGCGGTGCACGGTCGAGCATATTGAGTCTGTCCTGGAAGATGAGCAGCGGACAGTCGCGCTCCTTCAGGTATTGATCTGCGAACTTTAATGCCTCCAGTGGCCATCGGCTGATGCCGAGATAGAGTGCCTTGCCCTGCTTCACGATATCTACCATTGCCTGGAGGGTTTCCTCGAGTGGGGTATTTGGGTCGTAGCGATGACTGTAGAAGAGATCCACATAGTCCAGATTCATGCGCTTGAGACTCTGGTCGAGGCTCGCCATCAGATACTTGCGAGAGCCCCAGTTGCCGTAAGGACCTTCCCACATATCATATCCTGCCTTGGTAGAGATGAAGAGTTCGTCGCGATAAGGCTGGAAATCATCCTTCATCAGTCTGCCCATGGTTTCCTCAGCGCTTCCGTAAGGAGGACCATAGTTGTTGGCAAGGTCGAAGTGGGTGATTCCGTGGTCGAAGGCATAATGGGTGATGGCACGGCTTCTCTCGTAAGGATCCACTCCTCCGAAGTTGTGCCAGAATCCCAGACTAACCTTAGGCAGCAAGACTCCGCTCTTGCCGCATCTCTGATAGAGTGCCTCTGCATCGCCATAGCGGTTGGCATCGGCTGTGTAGATTCCTTTTAAGTCCATCTTTATTCCTATTTATTTATGTTTGAATATCTTATTCTGCAGCAAAGGTATTGCTTTTTTTTAGAAATGGGTGGAAAGTTGCTCTTAAAAATCTGTAAAACTTCATAATGTAAACCGTCATTTATTAATAAATGACGGTTTACATTTGTGCAGCTTTTATATTTTTTCCCCAAATAACTTGCGGGTTTCAAATATAATATGTATCTTTGCATCCGGAGATTATGAAATCTTCGTTACGTAAAATTCATAATTCAGTAAATGCTTATGGTACAGACTAATCCGTTTCTCATAGAAGGGTATTTTTCCCCAGATTTCTTCTGCGACAGGGTAGAAGAAACCGCCTTGCTTACACGACATCTAACCAACCGATGCAATGTGGCATTGATAGCACCACGACGATTGGGAAAGTCGGGGTTGATTTATCATTGTTTCTATCAGAAGGAAATCCGGGAGCAGTATCATTGTATCTATATTGATATTTATGATACCAAGAATCTCGGGGAGTTTGTTTATGCACTGGGCAAGGGGATTCTTGCAGCCTTGAAACCCAAGGGCAGAAAGGTGTGGGAGTTCTTTCTGAATATGCTTCAGTCGCTGAAATCTACCATTTCTTTCGATATCAATGGAAATCCGGAATGGAGCGTGGGCATCGGAGATATTCAGTCGCCTGATATTACGCTGGATGAGATCTTTGCCTATCTTTCCCAGGCAGATAAGCCTTGCCTGATAGCCATTGATGAATTCCAGACCATTGCCGGTTATCCTGAGAAAACGGTGGAGGCTACGTTGCGCAAGCGCATCCAGAACTGTCATAACGCTAACTTCATCTTCTCTGGTTCCAAGCGCCACATGATGGCACTGATGTTTACCTCCAGGTCACGTCCTTTCTATCACAGTTCGAGCATCATGGGATTGGAGGCTATCAACGAACAGACCTATCTGGAGTTTGCCAACCATCATCTGTCTAAGATTAACAAGCAGATTTCTGCGGAAGCGTTCTCCTATCTTTATCATCGTTTTGATGGTATTACCTGGTATATTCAGTATGTGCTCAACATGCTCTATACTTCGATTTCAGATTCCAGGGTTCTGGGAAAAGAGGATGTGGAATATTGCATAGAGAGCATTCTTTCGCAGCATCGTTTTGCCTATCAGGCTCTGCTGTTCCAGCTTACCAGCAAGCAGAAGCAGCTGCTCATAGCCATTGCCAGGGAGGGAAGTCCTTCCTCGCTGATGTCGCAGGAGTTTCTGCATAAGTATCGTCTGGGTGCCAGTACCGTGCAGGGAGCCGTGAAGACCTTGCTCGAAAGGGATTTTATCACGCAGGATGAGGGAGTATATCAGCTATGCGATAAGTTTCTGAAATTAAGTTTAAAGGAAGAGATATAGGGCATTTATAACAGATAAGCCACAGATAAGCTGCTGTCTGATTATTTCGGCAGCGAGATAGTGAACTCCGACCACTTGTCTTTCTCGCTCTTCACACTTATCTTGCCGCCATGGGCGTTGATTACCTGCAGCACGTAGTTCAGACCGATGCCGAAGCCGCCACGGGTCTTGCGGGCATCCTTTTCGTGCTCAGCGGCGCGCTCAAAGCGGTTGAAGATGGTCTTCAGCTCGCTCTTGGCTATGCCGATACCCTCATCGAAAACCTTGATATACACGTTACTGTCATCCTCCAGGGTGGAAATTTCAATGTTGATTTCCTCCTTCGAGTACTTGGTGGCGTTATCCACCAGATTGCTGATCGCCTCCTTCAGATATTCCTCGTCGGCTAGGGCAGAGGTGGCTCCAAACCGGGTGGTGATATGGATTGGTTTCGCTGATTTCGCCTTGTATTTATCCACCACATCCTCTATCATTGTTTCCAAATTTACTTCCGCCTTCTGGATATGCAGCTTGCCGTGCTCCAGTTTCGAGATGGTGAGCAGGCGGTTGATGAGGGCAAGCAGATGCTGCGCCTCGTCTTCTACGATACAGAAATATTTCTCCTTCATTTCCGGTTTCTTCTCCAATACGCCGCTGTGCAGATACTTGGTTCCCATGATGATGGAGGTGAGCGGCGACTTCATGTCGTGAACCATCGCATAGGAGAAGTCCTCGCGCAGCAGTCGCACCCTTTCCTGCTCATCGATGTAGTTGATCTGGTCGATGAGGCTCAGGATGATCACTACCGTGGTAAGGAGCGAGGTGAGAACCGTAAACTTGCTTTCGTAGAAGGCTGCGAGCAGTGCCTGTATCCTGACATCTGGTGCCAGGTTCCAGGGCGTCTCATATCCCATCTGATGAACGGTCATCTGCAGCGAGTTCCACATCCAGAACAGCTGCATGCAGAGCACGGCTATCAGTGCCGTGGTGCTGAGTGCCTTGGCTCTATTCGTCTTCATCTTTCACAAGCATTTCAGGTAGTTTCCTGCTCAGGGCAGCGAATCCACCTATAGTTAAGGCTGTGCCGGCTATCAGGAGCAATATGCCGAGCACTTTCGATTCAAAATGGAAGGGAACCAGACTGGATATGAAATAGAGCACGATGAGAATGATGGTGCTGCGCGTCTTGCTGTATATCCAGCTGCAATAGCAGAGGGAGATAAAACCGAGCACGGTCAGATCTACATTGATATCACCACTGGTTGTTACCGACATCATGCATGCAGGCAGCATCATGATCGAGAGGGTAAGCAGCTGCACCCATCTCTTCTTGCCGCAGCGGATCAGTTCTTCCTGAATGGCACCGAAGAAGATATAGACAGATATAAAAGATCCGATGATATTGTAAGGCAGGAAGCCGAGATAGCTCATCTCCATCATCTGCTTGGGCAGGAAGTCGAGATGGAAGAGGTTCATGATGGAATAGAAGACCATGGTGAAGCCCATAATCGGCATGGTGCAAATGGTCATCGCCTTCCATTTGGCAGCAGGAACCACCTTTCCAAGCGAGAACCTGGAGAATTTGTAATGTCCGAAGGTGAACCATACGATGAGTATGCCCAGAAATCCGATGACCATTATGAATGAATAGATGGATTCTTCCTGTATGAATGGATAGATGGATTCTTCCTGACCTTCTATCTGCTGGCTGTGGGAGCCCGAAGGGATGTTCATAGCCATGTAGAGTCCTATCAGAAATCCTCCCATGAAGATGGTGATGAGATATTCCGCCAGGAATAGTATGTAGTATAATATCGCTTTCAGCATAATGATGTCTTTTCTGTCTTTTTTTCTTTATTCTAATTTGATTCTCGTATAATGTTATGCGGGGGTAGGGGAATGTTTATTCTGCGATGAGCTTGAATCCCACTCCTCTGATGGTTTTCAGTTCTACGGCAGGTTCGTCTTCCAGTGCCGTGCGGATTTTCTTGATGAAAACATCCAGGCTTCTGGAAGCGAAGTAATCCTTGTCTTCCACGCCCCAGAAGCGGCTCAGTACGGCTTCCCGGCGCACCACCTCGTTCTTGTTTACCGCCAGCAGTTCGAGGATTTTTGCCTCCCGGGCGGTAAGCATCTTCTCGTTGCCTTCCTGCGTATCTTTCAGGGTGGCGTGGTCGGCATCCAGTGTATATCTTCCCAGCTTGATCTGGCAGCTGGCATTCTCGCTGCGCTTTCCGGCTTTCAGCTGGATGAGGCTATGTATGTGGGCATCAAGCTCTTCGGGAATAAAAGGCTTCTTGATATAGTTGTTGGCTCCTGCGGCATACCCCGCCTTCAGGTCCTTGGGTGAGGTGAGACCGGTGGTAAAGAGGATGATGGTTTCTCCATCCACCTCTCGGATGTTCTTCACCATTTCGATACCGTCCATGATAGGCATGTCGATATCCGATACGATGACGTCTGGCTGAAAGTCTCTCCACGCCTTCAGTCCTTCCTTGCCGTTAACGGCGGTTTTCACCTCATATCCTCCGATGATATCCTCGAAGCAGCTTTTCTCCATATAGGCGAGGTTTTCATCATCCTCAACCAGGAGCAACTTAGTATCAGCCATAATCTTATCATTTTTTGATGTTTCGGGAGCCAGATTAGCCTTTGTCCCCTTTTCCGCTGCAAAGATACATCTTTTTTATGAAAAAGCCATATTAAAAGAGGGAGATTAACTTAAAGATAACGTTGGCGCCTTATCTCAGAATGACAGTGCAAAGATACGGCTTTTTGGGGGAACCACCAAATTTTGGGTGGCGATAAGGGGCGATTTTCAGCAGCTTTCAATTTGAAACTTCGTTAACAAATCTAACTCGCTCTAAATTGGACTTTGATTGAAAATCAAGAAGTTGGTCGTTTGCCTATATTATATAGGTAACAATATGGAAACGAGCGGACTTCTGCTCGTTTCTGTATTTTGCAATATGCAAAGAACGCCTCAATTCGGGGACAAAGATACGATAAATTTCTAAATATCCCATAACTAGCAAGGAGAAATTTACGGAATTTAGAACTTTTTGAGTTAAATCTGATGCTTACCAACAATATGTATCCAAAAACAAACAGCAGTATTCGGATATAGCTTATCCGAATACCTGTTGCCATAACGTTTTATTGCTGACGATGATTCTCACATCGGCTTTCATATACTTTTGCAGTATAGGAGTATTTTGTCCCTGTGTGCTCACTGTGGCTATAGCCATAAAATAGTTGCCATCTTCCCTATGTATGAGCCTGGCTTTATGGCTTACAATGTTGCAGTTATAAGATGCATTATCGTTGCCCTCGAAAGATACATGAGCCGTCCTTGGCTCATCGAAAAGATACAAATACTTGTATGGCACAAACACTTGCACTGTTCTTTGATTGATGACCTCACCATTAGCATCTATGGATATAGGATAAGGTATCTTGTAGAAAGCAACTGCGAGGGCGAGGACTATTGTCGTAATGACAACCGTTCCCAAGCTGACGAGGCGAGGAGGAACTTTGCCTATCACGTTCCTCACCTTCTCGCTTCTCAACTCGATGTTATCTGATTCTTTTTCTTTCTGTTCCATATCAAACGCTTTTTAGTTTCCCAATTCCAACTGATTCTTCACAAGATTATAGTATGCCCCTCGCTTGGCGGTCAAAGACTCATGGTTGCCTATCTCAACCACCTTTCCATGGTCGATGACCACGATTTGGTCGGCATTCTTCACCGTGCTTAGGCGATGAGCCACAATCACAACGGTCTTGCCCTTATAGAACTTATCCAAGTTCTCCACGATGCTTCTCTCATTATTGGCATCGAGCGAGTTTGTAGCCTCGTCAAGGAATATATAGTCAGGATTCTTGTAAACCGCCCTTGCAATCAAGATACGCTGTTTCTGTCCTTGGCTTAGTCCCACGCCATCACGTCCAATCTTGGTATTGAACTTCAGAGGCAAAGCCATTACATACTCCTTGATACAAGCTATCTCGGCTGCTTTCAACAACCGTTCCTTGTCTATGTCGCCATCGTCAACGGCAATGTTTCGTGCTATACTCTCCGAGAAGATAACGCCATCCTGCATCACTACGCCACATTGTCTGCGCCACCATTTCTTGTTGAGCTTGTTAATGTTGGTATTGCCAATGTTGATTTGTCCCTCCAAGACAGAATAATAACCTAGCATTAAGCGGATGAGGGTGGTCTTTCCACTGCCAGATGCGCCAACGATGGCAGTTACCTTACCTTGCGGAATGTGAATGCGCACATCATCTATGGTCTTGCGCAAAGCATGTGGGTCGTACTTGAATATGATGTTCTTGATGTCAATGCCCTCATTCTTATCTTCAATAGAAGTCAGCAAGCCTTCCTTTCCATTCTCATCATCCATCTGGTGAATCTCGTTGATACGTTCCAAGCTAATCTTCACATCTTGCAGGGAATAAAAGAAGTTCATCAATTGATCTACAGGTGTATTTAATTGACCAATAATATACTGTATGGCAAGCATCATGCCAAGGGTCATGTCTCCGTGAATTACCGCTGTTGCAGCTATAACTGTAATGATGGTATTTTTAGTTTCATTGATGAATATGCACCCTGCTTCTTGCATTTGTTGGAGTTTGAGCGATTTCATCTGTACTTCAAACAAATCAGCTTGTGTATCTTCCCATTCCCATCTTCTGCGTTGCTCACAATCCTGCAATTTGATTTCTTGCATAGAGGTGATAAACTCGTAAGTTTTGTTGTTGTTGATGGCTTGCTGTTCAAATAACTCATAATCTAGTACTTTCCTCCGTCTTAAGAATAAAGTCATCCATGCGCCATAGAGAATACTTCCAAGCAAGAAGATAGCAAACACAAATTTATCGTATAAGAACAGCACCACAGAAAACACAACAAAAGTGAATATCGCAAATGTTATGTTGAGTGTCTGCTGTGTGAGAAATTTATTCACACGACTATGGTCACTCATTCTTTGCATCAAGTCTCCCATAAGCTTTGTGTCAAAGAAAGACATTGGAAGCTTCAGTAATTTAATGAAGAAGTCACTCAATAGTGAAATGTTAATGCGCAAGGAGATATGAAGCAATAACCATCTACGGATAAAGTCAATAGCTGTTCGGCTAATTGTTAGCATAAGTTGTCCCAATAATATCAGCCAAACAAAACCAATGTCTTGGTTTTTGATGCCAACATCAACAATAGATTGGGTGAGAAATGGCAAGACTAACTGTAAAAGGCTTCCAACAACCAAACCTAGTACAATTTGCCCAAAATACTTACGATATTTTTTCACATACCCCAAGAGAAAACGAAAAGACCGCTTTTCTTTTATGTTCTCTTCTTTCTGCATCTTGTAAGCAAAAAAGACAGGTGTAGTTTCCAAGAACATAGCGATGCCCTTGTCTTCACCATTGGTATTTGTGCTTAGCCAATGTTTCTTGAATTCATCAAGAGTATAAGTTATCAAACCTTTTCCTGGGTCAGCAATATAGTATTTGTTGTTCTTTATTCTATATAAAACGACAAAATGATTTTGATTCCAATGCAAAATGCAAGGAAGAGGAACAATTTGTAACTTATTGATACTGGTTCTTGCAGCTATAGCATGAAAACCAAGAATCGTAGCAGACTCACTTAATCCCATTAAAGACACTCCCTCTTTATTAGCATGACATAAGTTTGCCATAGTTTCTATGGAAATGCTACGACCGAAAAACTTACATATCATACACAAACAAGCAATGCCACATTGCATAGAATCATGTTGTATGAAAAGTGGAAATTTTTTCATCATTTTTATTTTACAATACCATCTATGTTGTCCGAATTATTTAATCTTTTATTTCTTGCCTTATAAGATTTACCCCAATTTATGTCATAGGAAACACCTAGAGTTATCATATTAGCATTGTCCTTTATTCTAAAATACTCAGTTTTATATAAACCATTTCTAGCATACTCGAAACCAGAACTCTGAACATATTTTTTAAACGGATTCCATACTCCAAGTGAGAAAGTCATTCTTTTGTATTTATAAGAACAATCAACGCTGCCTGTGGATTCTCCATAAAAACTTTTCATTCCAAATAATTCCTTTGGATTATGATTGAAAGATATATTTGCAGAAAAGTTTTTCAGGTAGAACACTATCTTCCCACCATATGTATAGTCTGTTAAAGAGAAAGTTTCGTCTTCTATTTTAAATTTATAATAGTTGTATGAAATATAGCCATCAATGAACAACATGTCCTTTATGATGTCAAAGCTTGTGTAAAAATTTATTTTACGAACAGTTTTTGAATCAAAATTTATATGTTGATAACCTAATTTCCCATTTTGACAATAAATACCAGACGCAAAAAGATTTTTTGCACTTTCGATATTGTAGTTTAGTGAAATATACCATCTGTTAGGATTCCAAGATAAAGATAATTTATGTTTTATGTTGTCATAAGGACGCAAGGCAGAATTGCCTGTTTCGAATTCATATCTATTCAAATTTTTTGTAATTCCACTTAATGTTGACAAGCTTGGTATTGTTGGTTGCATTGAAAATTGATAAGACATACTAAAATTGTCTAAAGGCATATACTTAATTCTGCCTAAAGGACGATATAATACTTTGTTAAAAGAATTGCCACCTTCCTTGAAACTAACCCAATTTATACCTATTCCCCCCATGTAGTAGATATTTTTAACATTCCCAGAGAATTGGGTATAAGCGTATAAATTTTGGTCTTTTGAATCAAAATCATTTGTAATATCATAACTATATAAATTGTGAGTGTCTGAATATTTGTATCTTAAACCAGAATCCCATGAAAGATTTTTTAAAGAATAAGTATGCATGATTTCTGTTATAAGAGACTTACGCTTTCCTTCTACCCCATACTCAAAATGGGAATTATTTTCGTTTACATTTTCAGTATATGAATAATCATAGTTTGTCTGTAATATTTTTCCTACCATATTAAAGAGCAATGACTGTTTGGAGGAAATTTTATATTCAGAAAACAAGTCTATTGCAGGTGAATGACTTTTGTCTTTTGGTGACCTAAATGAATTTCCAATCAAACTTTTCTTATCAAATATCTCCTGTGAGCAATTTTGATTGGTGTTTCGGTTTGTACTATAGTTGAATTTTATGTTAAATGTAAAGTTATTCTTATAATAATTATATGCAGCATCTATATTTTGAAGAAAGTATCCATATGGCGATTCTACGCCCTTTCTGGATATTTCAACATCTTCATTTTCTAGATACGTATCTGTGTATGAATTGGAATAATCTCGGTACTTGCTATTATAGCTTAGGCTAAACAAACTGTTTGCCTTGTTAAATTTGACATAAGCACTATTATATAGCGACATTGTTGTTAGAGCCGCATCTTCATAGAGTCCAAATTGTCCACCAGAAGTATGCCTTTTAGTTACAATGTTAATGATTGCACTAATGTTACTGTCATTATATCGTGCTCCTAATTTATCAAAAAACTCTATTTTTTTTACATCGCTTGGGATTATCGTCAAAAAATCTGCAATAGTGGCATCAATGTTGTTGATTTTAAAAAGTATATTACTTCCATCAATAGTTGTTGCATTCTTGTTCTGGCGGTCAACGATTACTCCTGGCAGTTTTATTTTGCTCAGCAAATCCCATGCAGATGACGATGCCTTCTGCATATTAGAAGTTGGAATTAATATTAAGCGGTCTGATTTTGTTATGATATTTGAACCTTTTACAACGACATCTGACAAGCTAAAGATTCTAGATGTATCAGACAAGTTCTTTGATATTGTATCGGTTACTATAAAATCAGAGCCTATTGTGAAAAGACATTTTTCCCCACTAAAAACATCCAAAGTAACCCAAAGAAGAAAAAATATACAAAAACTATTTCTCATTATTTCTTTCTATTAAAAAGTTGTAGAAATCTTCTATAATATAATTTTCCTTACCATATTTCTTGTTAAGTATGCAAGGTAAATTTTCTCCCTTTTCTAAGAGTTTTTGCGAACAGGGCTTAGGACATGCTGGAAGAAAATTACAAATCTGACATCTAGATGGCAATTCTAAATTTAATCTATCCTGCAATTTCATTTCATTCCATTCTAACTGTCCTTCACTAGTGATAAGACCATATGAATTTTCAGACGAGAATGTCCTTGCTGTACACTTGTAAATATTTCCATCATAATTTATGACAACTTGATTGTAATTGTCTGCATAACACCCATAAGTGTATTTTGAAGTAGCCAAATAACTACATTGTATTTTATTTGTTTGACATTGTAAGACAAAATCTAAGATTTTCTTTTCATCTAACTTTTCTGCATTTACTTGCCAAACTTTAGATACCATAATTTTCAAATTGTTATTTTGCTTTATTTCAGCAAGCTCGTTTGCAATGTTTGTAAGGGAATCTAACGTTCTATTGGACACATTAATCCTTACCAAGATTTCGCTTTTAGGTGAATCTTGTTGTATTAATTTTATCGCTGATAAAATTTGCGAATATGTCCCATTGCCATTGACCTTATATTTCCTTACCTTATCATGAATATTTTGCCATCCATCCAAGGTGATTTGAAAGCTCGGTTCATAGGGACTTAATTTTGCGACAAAGTCTTTGTCTATCAACGTTCCATTGGTAGTAAACGAAATCGCCAAATAAAATCCATGTATTTTTGAGAGTTCATAAATGCTTTCGATTAACGAAAAAACAATATTTTTTTGCAACAAAGGTTCTCCTCCAAAGAAACTTAAAATTAATTTCTTAAAAGGCTCTTTGGTAATTTTCTCTTTGATATGCAATATGATTGCTGCGACCATTTCTGAAGTCATATGGGACTTTTCTATATGACTCTCGTAGCAATACCAACATTTTAAATTACAATCCATTGTTGGATTGACGATAATATGATAAATATCTTTAGAAAACTTACGTTCTTGTACTGAAGACAAATACTTTTTCTGTTCGTCATTTTCGTCTGTAACGATGAAACCATTAGCCTCTAATGTTCTATGTAAGTTGGGATTTTTTGTATTTAGTTTTTCAACATTATCTTTGCAGCTTAGATAGTCTTGGTATGCATTTTTACCTATAATTAATCTGGAATAATTATATGCGTTAAAGCATAACACAACATTTTCCATCTCAACAAAATGGTTATACTGACTATATTTCATATTCAATTTACTTGTTGTTTATAAATAATTAGGTACAACTATCTATTATAGTCGTACCTAATTCTTAGGGGTTAATAACACTTAGCAACCGCAATTGTTACATTGACAATTGTTACACTGAGGATTATTTTGCTCAAAGTTCTGATGTTGCTCCTTGTCATTGTTACCACCTGTAACAACAACCAAACAATCTTCAGTCAGAACATCTTCTCCCAACAAAGAGACTAATGTGGAAATTTTTCGTTCTTCCATACTTGATGTTTAAGGATCCTACCCTATTAAGTTAATAACGACTTTTCTTTTTGCTATAAAAGCGATACAAAAATAATGTTTTTATTTCGAAGTCACAAATATTTTCATACAGTTTAACATAAAAAAACGTATAAAACATGTCTTTCTGTTCGTTCCGAACTATATTTTGTTGTTGCAAAGGAGAATAATAATATTCAATTAAGATTTTATATGGTTGCTTTATCCTATGAGGATAGCTGGCATCATTTCAATGTATGACTCTTAGTTTCAATTTGCATACATCAGAAGCAAAGACTTAACCTCTCCTTTCTATGTCTACTCTCGTATATACTCCGCCAACTTGCGGTTGGCTTTTCTCGCCCTCAGTCTCAATGCCTCGTAGC
>OOIG01000430.1_pt1 | contig 36484 bp, 39 predicted proteins | sample 1692091 | NCBI WGS metagenome assembly OOIG01 (sample SAMN06348188, study PRJEB24527) | human gut metagenome | biome: human gut; feature: ankylosing spondylitis patient; material: feces | host: Homo sapiens | place: China | collected 2015-10 | reverse complement strand
TGTATTCACAAATACCGACATATATTTTTTATATTTGTTTCGGAGATTTAACAAAAATGACTTGATAATTGCCTTTAATACTGCTATAATATATGTGTTAATTACGTTAAGAGGTGCATTATGAAGGAATTTTTAAAAGCATTTTCATCAGCGGGCGCTTCGGACGCTTATAAATATTTGGGCACGTTTTCCGAAAAAGGAAAAACGCTTTTCAGGGTTTGGGCGCCGAATGCCGCGGCTGTTTCGGTTGTAGGTGATTTTAACGAATGGGACGTATCTGCTGACCCTATGAATAAAAAGGACGGCGGTATTTGGGAAATAAAAATATCGGGGCTTAAAAACTATGCCGTATATAAATATGCAATAACAGGACCTGACGGCACTACGGTTTTAAAATCCGACCCATACGCGCGGCATTACGAGACCGCACCCGCAAATGCCTCAAAGCTGTATTTTTCCGATTATAATTGGAACGACGGCGAGTGGCAGGAAAAGCGCCGCAAATGTAATATTTACGAATCCCCCGTGAATATATATGAGGTTCACGCGGGCTCGTGGAAACGCTTTGCGGACGGCAACACCTACGATTATGTCACTCTTGCACGCGAGCTTTCAAAGTATATGAAGAAAATGAACTATACACACGCAGAGCTTATGCCGATTACAGAGTACCCGTACGAAGGCTCGTGGGGGTATCAGGTTTCGGGGTATTTTGCCCCGACCTCGCGCTATGGCACGCCCGATGATTTTAAAAAGTTTGTCGATATTATGCACGAAAGCGGCATAGGCGTTATTCTTGATTGGGTGCCTGCGCACTTCCCGAGGGATAAATTCGGGCTTTACCGTTTTGACGGCACGCCCTGTTATGAATACGCCGACCCCCGCAAGGGCGAGCATAAGGAATGGGGAACGGTGGTTTTTGATTACGGAAAACCCGAGGTTCGCAGCTTTTTAATCTCAAGCGCCGTTTTTTGGATTAAGGAATACCACATTGACGGGCTGCGGGTAGACGCGGTTGCCTCAATGCTTTATCTTGATTACGGCAGGCAGGGCGGCGAGTGGGTGCCCAATTCCTACGGTGGCAGGGAAAACCTTGAGGCGGTGCAGTTTTTAAAGGACGTGAACACCGCGGCGTTCGGCGCAGATCCATCTGTTATGATGATTGCCGAGGAATCAACGGCGTGGCCGCTTGTAACAAAGCCGCCGCACACGGGCGGGCTTGGTTTTAACTTCAAGTGGAATATGGGCTGGATGAACGATATGCTCCGCTATATGTCGCTTGACCCGCTTTTCCGCAAGGATAATCACGATTGCCTTACCTTCTCGTTTTTCTATGCGTTTTCCGAAAACTTTATTCTTCCCATTTCGCACGACGAGGTGGTGCACGGAAAATGCTCTATGATAGAAAAAATGCCGGGCGAATACGATATGAAGTTTGCCTCGCTCAAGGCGTTTTATACTTATATGATGGCCCACCCCGGCAAAAAGCTGCTGTTTATGGGGCAGGAGTTTGCGCAGTTTATTGAGTGGAACTACAAAAACGGGCTTGACTGGCTGCTGCTCGATTATGACGCGCATAAAAATATGCAGAGCTATGTGGCGCAGCTTAATAAATTCTACCTTAAATCGCCCGAGCTTTGGGAAATTGATTATTCGTGGGACGGTTTCAGCTGGATTTCAAACGACGATAACAGCCAGAGCATTATATCGTTCAGAAGAATTGATAAATCTGGCAATGAAATTATAACGGTTTGTAATTTTGTACCTGTGGCGCGAGAAAACTACCGCATAGGCGTGCCCCGCGCGGGCAGTTACAGGCGCGTTTTCTGCTCGGATGATGAAAAATTCGGCGGAAAAACGCATACGGCAAAGAGTTTTAAATCCGAAAAAGTGCCTATGCACGGCTATGAAAATTCGGTTGCGCTTGAAATTCCTGCTATGTCGGTAAGCTATTACCGCGTTCCGGCGAGCAGGGATAAAAAGTAATATTTTTTAAAAAAAGCAAGTATTTATAACTTGTACTATATTAGTTGACGGGAGTGTTATCTTTGAACAGCAAAAAATGTGTTGCAATGCTTTTGGCGGGCGGTCAGGGCAGTCGATTGGGCGTGCTTACCGCTAAAATAGCCAAGCCTGCCGTTCCCTATGGCGGAAAGTACCGCATAATTGATTTTCCGCTTTCAAACTGCGCAAATTCCGGAATTGACACGGTGGGAATACTTACCCAGTATAAGCCGCTGGAGCTTAACGATTACGTAGGCTCGGGCAAGCCGTGGGATCTTGACCGAACAAACGGCGGGGTGCATATTCTGCCGCCGTACCGGGGTCAGCAGGGCGGCGACTGGTACAAGGGCACCGCAAATGCCATTTATCAAAACCTTGAATTTATAGAACGATACGACCCCGAGGTTGTGCTTGTGCTCTCGGGCGATCATATTTATAAAATGGATTACTCAAAAATGATAAATGAACATATTGAAAACAAAGCCGCCTGCACCATAGCCGTGCTTGAAGTGCCGCATGAAGAGGCTTCGCGTTTCGGAATTATGAACACCTGCGAGGACGGCACTATTTACGAATTTGAGGAAAAGCCGAAAAACCCGAAAAGCAACTTAGCGTCTATGGGTATTTACGTTTTCAGCTGGGATAAGCTTAAAAAATACCTTACCGAGGACGAGCAGAACCCCGATTCATCAAACGATTTCGGCAAGGACGTTATTCCCGCAATGCTTAATGCAGGCGAAAATATGCGGGTATACAGGTTTGACGATTACTGGAAGGACGTAGGCACGGTAAATTCGCTGTGGGAAGCAAACCTTGATTTGTTAAACCCCAAAATCGACCTTAATTTATCCGACCAGAACTGGCGCATTTATTCAAGAACCACGGGTATGCCGCCGCAGTATATATCCGATTCGGCTATGGTTGAAAATTCGCTTATAACCGACGGCTGCGAGGTTTACGGAACGCTTGACTATTCAATTCTTTTTGAAAACGTTACGGTTGAAGAGGGCGCAACGGTTGAATATTCGCTTGTAATGCCGGGCGCGGTTATTAAAAAAGGTGCAAAGGTGCGTTACTCAATAATTGCGGAAAATGCAGTGATTGAAGAAAACGCCGCAGTGGGCGCAGACCCCGCCGTGGCAGGCACCGAAAACTGGGGAATTACCGTTATAGGCGATAACCTGACGGTCGGGAAAAACGCCGTCATTAGCCCCGATAAAATGATTACCGAAAATGTTAAGGAGGGGGAGAGAATATGAGAGCATCGGCAGTTGCGGGACTTGTTTTCGCAAATATTAACGACGATCTGCTTAAAAAGCTGACTTCAAAGCGCTCAATGGCGTCAGTACCCTTCGGCGCGCGCTACCGCCTTATAGATTTCCCGCTTTCAAACCTTGTGAACGCAGGTATTTCGAGCGTGGGCATTATTACAAAGGAAAACTACCGCTCGCTTATGGACCATGTGGGCAGCGGCGTTTACTGGGATTTAGACCGCAAAAGCGGCGGGCTTTACCTTTTGCCGCCTTACCTTACAAGCGGCGTTAAACGCTACCACGGCACGGTGGACGCGCTTTACGGCGCGCGGGACTATATAGGCCGCTGCAAGGCGGATTATATTGTGATATGCAATGCGGACGTTATTTCAAATATTGATATTTCCGGCGCGGTGGAAAGCCATATCGATAACGGCGCGGACGTTACTTTAGCCTACCACTCTGCAAAGCCGCCTGTTAATTGTGCCGATACAATGTTCCCCGAAATAGGGCGCGGCGGCAGAATAAGCAAGCTGAAATTTGATATTGAAAGCAAAAACGAAACCGATTTTTGCATAGGCTTAATTATTATTTCGCGCGAGCTGCTGCTCACCCTTATAAACGACGCGCACGACGAGGGCGAGGTAAGCTTTGCAAGGGATGTTCTGGCAAAAAAGGTGAATAAGCTTAGAATTTACGGCTACGAGCACAAGGCATACGCCGCCGTGCTTGACAGCACCGAGGCTTATTATAAGGCGAGTATGGATCTGCTCAATAAGGACGTTCGCTCTATGCTTTTCAATAAGGAGCGCCCCATATTTACAAAGACCCGTGACGATATGCCCACCCGCTACGGCACAAAGGCGGTTGTTAAAAACTGCTTTATAGCCGACGGCTGTGTTATAAACGGCACAGTGCGCAACAGCATTGTTTTCAGGGGCGTTACCGTTGAAAAGGACGCGGTTGTGGAAAATTGCATTTTAATGCAGGAAACCGCTGTGGGCGAGGGCGCGCAGCTTGTGAACGTTATTGCCGATAAAAACGCTTCGGTAGGGGCGGGTATGGTGCTTAAAGGCACTGCCGCCAAGAGCTTCTTTATAAAGAAAAATCAAGCGCTTTAAAACAGATAGGAGAAAGAAATGAAAGTATTATTTGCTTCAAGCGAGGCTTATCCATTTGCAATGTCAGGGGGACTGGCGGACGTTGCCGGCGCACTGCCCAAGGCGCTCAGAAAAAGGCTTGTGGGCTGCCGCATAGTTATGCCGCTTTACAGCTGTATTCCCGATGAGCTGCGCGAAAAAATGAATTTTATTTGCAGTATAACCGTTTCGGTTGCATGGCGGCGGCAGTATTGCGGAATATTTGAAGCCCATATGGACGGCGTTATTTACTACTTTATAGATAACCAGTATTATTTCAAGCGCGACGGGCTTTACGGGCATTACGACGATGCCGAGCGCTTTGCGTTCTTCTCCCGCGCGGTGCTTGATATTATACCTCACATAGGCTTTACACCCGATATTATACACTGCAACGACTGGCAGACCGCTATGGTGCCCGTGTATCTTGATACGATATACCGCGATAACGATATATACCGCAATATCAAAACCGTTTTCACAATTCACAACATACAGTATCAGGGTAAATACGGTCACGAGCTTACGGGCGACGTTTTAGGGCTGCCGTATGAATCGGAAAGCCTTGTTGAGTACGACGGCTGCGTTAATCTTATGAAGGGCGCAATACAGTGCGCCGATAAGGTTACCACCGTATCTCCCACCTATGCGCGTGAAATATTAGAGCCTTACTATTCAAACGGGCTTGATAATATTTTAAAGCAGTTTACCTATAAGCTTACGGGCATTGTAAACGGAATTGACTATGATGTTTACAACCCCGAAAGAGATAATTTGATTTATAAAAATTATTCTGTTGACGAACTGAAAAATAAGGCTTATAATAAGAAAATGCTTTTAAAGGAAATGGGCTTGCCCGAAACCGATGCGCCCGTTATAGGCATCGTAACGCGCCTTGTAAAGCACAAGGGGCTTGACCTTGTTAAGTGCGTTTTTGAGGAGCTTTTAAAGGCGGATTTAAAATTCGTTATTTTAGGCTCGGGCGAGTGGGAATTTGAAACATTTTTCCATAACGCCGCGCAAAATCACCCCGATAAGGTCGCGCTGAAATTGGGCTTTAACCCGCAGCTTGCGCATAAAATATATGCAGGAGCGGATATGTTCCTGATGCCCAGCCAAACAGAGCCGTGCGGACTTGCGCAAATGGTGGCTCTGCGCTACGGCACGGTGCCGATAGTGCGGGAAACAGGCGGGCTTAACGATACCGTATCCGACAGCGGCAACGGCGAGGGCAACGGCTTTACCTTTAAAAACTATAACGCGCACGATATGGAAAACACTGTCTGGCGCGCACTTGCAGGCTACGATGATAAGGCGGGATGGGATATCCTGCGTAAAAGAGGTATGCGGTGCGATAACAGCTGGGGCGTTTCCGCAAATGCGTATATCAGGTTATATAAGGAGCTTGCGGGCAAGTGAACTGATATTATAACCGGTGCTTTGGGGGAATTATGGATATTATTAAGTCGATTATTTTAGGAATTATTGAGGGTATTACCGAGTGGCTGCCTATAAGCAGCACGGGACATCTTATTATTGCCGATGAGTTTATAAAGCTCGGAATGACGGATGAATTTATGGAGATGTTCAACGTTGTTATTCAGCTCGGTGCAATACTTGCCGTGGTGGTTATTTTCTGGAACAAAATGTGGCCCTTTACCGCCGATAAAACTAAGGGCTATAACTACATAACAAAGGGTAACGGCTTAATTAAGAAGGACGTTATGGATATGTGGTTCAAGGTAATTGCGGCAATGCTGCCGGCGGCAATCGTCGGTATTCCGTTTGATAATTATTTTGAAAAGCATTTCCACAATTGGCAGGTGGTTTCCGCCGCGCTTATAGCTTACGGTGTTTTGTTTATCGTAATAGAAAAAATAAACAAAAGCCGCAAACCTAAGGTAAACAGCATACCCGAGCTTTCCTATAAAACCGCGCTTTTAATAGGCTGCTTTCAGGCGCTTTCCTTAATTCCGGGCACTTCTCGCAGCGGCTCCACCATTTTGGGCGCTATGATTCTCGGCGTTTCGCGCGTTGCGGGGGCTGAGTTCAGCTTCTTTCTTGCAGTTCCCGTTATGTTCGGCGCAAGCCTTATAAAGCTTTTAAAATTCGGCTTTACGTTTACAGGCATGGAGCTTGCCGTTTTGGCTGTGGGAACGCTCACCTCGTTTATTGTGTCGGTTATCGCAATAAAATTCCTTATAAGCTATGTTCGCCGCCACGATTTCTCGCTGTTCGGTTACTACCGCATAGCGCTCGGCGTAATAGTTATAGCATATTTTCTTATAGCGGGTTGATTTTATGAAAATACTTATTGCATCTGATATTCACGGCTCTGCGTATTACTGCCGGATGCTGCTTGAAGCTTTAGAGCGGGAAAAAGCCGACAGGCTTTTCCTGCTCGGGGATATTCTTTACCACGGTCCGCGCAATGACCTACCGCGCGATTACGCGCCGAAAGAGGTTATTGCAATGCTGAACCCCTTAAAGGAAAAGCTTTTCTGCGTTCGCGGCAATTGCGATACAGAGGTAGACCAAATGGTTTTGAATTTCCCGATTCTTGCCGATTATGCAATTCTTCCGCTTGGCGACCGCGTAATTTACGCGACGCACGGGCATAAGTTTAACTGCGATAATCCGCCGCCTTTATCTAAGGGCGATATACTTTTAAACGGGCATACGCATATTCCGGCGGACAAGGATATGGGTACTTTCAGATATTTAAACCCCGGCTCTGTTTCTATACCCAAAGAGCAAAGCCCGCACGGATATATGACGCTTGAAAACGGAGAATTTCTTTGGAAAAGGCTTGAAAACGGGGAAATATACACTCCGTAAGGAAAATGTAATATGATGATTTCAACAAAAGGGCGCTACGCTATGCGGGTTATGGCGGACCTTGCCGAGCATATAGGCGAGACTGTTCCGCTGTCCGATATAGCAAAGCGGCAGGAAATTTCACTTAAATATTTAGAGGCTATTGTGTCGGCTCTGTCGCGCGCGGGGCTTATTGAAAGTCAGCGCGGCAAAAGCGGCGGCTATAGGCTGAACCGCAAGCCCGAGGAATACACCGCCCGCGAGATATTAGAGGTGACCGAGGGCGGGCTTGTGCCCGTAAACTGCGCCTGCCTTACAAAGGGTGAGGAGTGCAAGCGCTCGGGGCTTTGCCCGTCGCTTCCCGTATGGCAAAAGCTTGATAAGCTTATATATGATTATCTTGACAGCGTATCACTTTCCGACCTGATTTCAAAAGAATAACATATTATAAAGCGGAATGTTGCATAAAAATCAGTGTTTTTTAAATTCCTATTGACTTTATAGGAATTATATGTTAGAATAAAGTCACAAAGAAAAAGGGAAGTGAGCGATAAATGAAAGTTTACGCGGATAATGCCGCAACAACCAGAATAAGCGATACGGCTTTTGACGCTATGGCTCCGTATTTTAAGGAGCTTTACGGCAACCCGTCAAGCCTTTATACGTTAGGTCAGTTATCGCAGGAGGCTTTGTATTCCGCCCGTGAAACGGTTGCAAAATGCCTTAATTGCGATATAAAGGAAATTACATTTACCTCGGGCGGGAGTGAAGCTGATAATCAGGCTATACTCACAGGCGCGTATTTGGGCGCGGCAAAGGGTAAAAAGCACATAATATCCTCTGCTTTTGAGCATCACGCCGTTTTACACACGCTTGAAAAGCTTGAAAAGCAGGGATTTGAGGTAACTTTATTACCCGTTCATTCAGACGGCTTTGTGCGTGTTGATGAGCTTGAAAACGCAATAAGGGAAGACACGGCGCTTGTTACCATAATGTTTGCAAATAACGAAATAGGCACTGTTCAGCCCATTCGCGAAATAGGCGAGGTATGTCATAAAAAGGGCGTGCTTTTCCACACCGACGCAGTTCAGGCGGCGGGGCATATTAAAATAGACGTTAAAGAGCAGAATATTGATATGCTTTCACTTTCGGCGCATAAATTTCACGGACCGAAAGGTGCCGGCGTGCTTTACGCCAAAAAGGGTATTAAGCTGTATACTCTTATTGAGGGCGGCGCACAGGAGCGCGGCAAACGCGCAGGAACAGAGAATGTTCCCGCAATAGTGGGTATGGCGGCGGCACTGAAATGCGCAACCGAAAATCTGGATAAAAACTTTGAATATGTGAAGGCTCTGCGTGATAAAATAGCCGAGGGGCTGTCGCATATTCCTCATTCAAAAATAAACGGCGATATAAGCAGAGGGCTTGCGGGCACGCTTAATATGTGCTTTGAGGGAATAGAGGGCGAATCGCTCTTGCTGCTGCTTGACGACAGGGGTATTTCCGCATCGTCAGGCTCTGCCTGCACATCGGGCTCGCTTGACCCGAGCCATGTTTTGCTGGCGCTGGGGCTGCCGCACGAAGTAGCGCACGGGTCGCTCAGAATTTCGCTTTCGGAATACAATACCGAGGCGGAAGCAGAGCATATTATAAAGGAGGTTCCGCAGGTGGTTGAATATTTGCGTTCAATGTCGCCTGTTTGGAAGGATTTACAAGAAGGGAAGAAGCAATATGTTATACAGTGAAAAGGTAATGGATCATTTCAGAAACCCGCGCAACCTCGGCACAATTGAAAATGCCGACGCAGTGGGCGAGGTGGGCAACGCGAAATGCGGCGATATAATGAAAATGTATTTGAAAATTGACGACGGCATTATTACCGACGTTAAATTCAATACATTCGGCTGCGGCTCGGCTATTGCAACCAGCTCAATGGCGACCGAAATGATAAAGGGCAAGCCCGTAACAGAGGCGTTAAAGCTCTCAAACAAGGCGGTTGTAGAGGCGCTCGACGGTCTGCCGGCGCACAAGATACATTGCTCTGTTTTGGCGGAGGAAGCAGTAAAGGCGGCGCTGTTTGATTATTACAACCGTCACCCCGAGCTTGAAAAGCCCGAGGGACTGCCCGATTGCGCAGAATGTCACGGCGGATGCTGCTCCTGCAAATAATTATATCTGCCGAGTTTAATTCAGCATTTTTCCGAAAATTCGACGGTTTGTTATTACAATATTGACAAAACACTGATAATGTAATATAATAGTGGCATATCAACGAATTGATTTTCGGAGGATAAATAATGCAAATAAAAAAACTTACGGCAGTAATTGCCATAGCATTTCTTATAGTTTTTAGTTTTGTCGGTTGTAAGAATAAAGGCAATACCTCGTCTGACTCATCAGGCACGGTAAGCAGTAAACCGTCGGTCAGCTCGGATGATACTCCTGTCAGCTCGGATGATACTCCTGTCAGCTCCGATTCTTCCACTGTCAGCAGCGATGTTTCTTCCGTTGCTTCAAAGCCGCATAATAATGTGAGCAGTGAACCTCGCAATAATTCAAGCAGCGAACCGCATAAGCACGCATATAAAATTACCAGAGTTAATCCTACCTGTACCGAAGACGGCTACACTCTTTATGAATGTAGCTGCGGGCGGTGGTATACCGAAAAGGGTAAGAAAAAAACCGGTCACAAATGGGGCGACTGGAAAGAATCGGTAATTGCTACCGCATTTGATGAGGGTAAAAAAGAGCGTATCTGCACTGTATGCGGTAATAAAGAAACAAAAACGGTAGAAAAGCTTAAACCCGAAGAGCTTGAAAAGGAACTGCTTAAGCTTATAAACGAAGCCCGTACAGAAGCTAAAATTGCAGTGCTTGAGCTGCCGAGTGATGAAAACGCGGCTAAGCTGGCTGAATATTTAGCTTTGGGCAAAACCGACGAATATGAGGCAGAACTTGCCAAGCTGAACGCAGAGCACAGCGGCAAGTGCCAGATAAGCGGATATGATACTGCGCAAAAGGCATTTGAGGCATTGCAAGCTGATGAAAACAATAAAAAAGATATTCTCGGCAGCGAGTATAAATGGATTTCGCTTAAAACGATTGTAGATGGCGAAAACATCCATTGGGCTTTGGTGCTTTGGGGCTGAAATATTACATTATACAAAACAGGTGAAGAACCGTAAAAGTTTCTTCGCCTGTTTTTTAATGCCTAAAATGCCCGAGTTATAGTTAAAATTTATAACTCACTATTTTTATAGGATATTGGACAAAACGGAAATTTTGTAGTATACTAACGTCAACGAAACAAAAAGGAGCTGAAAACCGTGATAAAAACAAAATGCGGATATGGGTTAATATCGCGGGCAAAAAGCGCTGCGGCAACCCGATGTACGGATTTCCGAATGTGAAACTTGTAATTCATACGCAATACTTCATATAAAAAGAATTTGAAAGGTAGATTTAAAATGAAAAAAATATTTGCAGTATTATTAACAGCGGCACTTTTGGTTACAGCCTTTGCGGGCTGCGGCGGTAAGGACAGCGGCTCGGTTACCATTGCGGTGCCGAACGACGCGACAAACGAGGCTCGCGCACTACTCTTACTTGAAGCAAAAGGATATATTAAGCTTAAAGACGGCGCAACAATCACCGCCACGGTAAACGATATTGCCGAAAACCCCCACAACATCAAGTTCCAGGAAATTGAGGCGGCTCAGCTTCCCAACGCGCTTAAGGATGTTGACTACGCGGTTATCAATTCCAACTACGCAATTGAGGCTGACCTTAACCCCGTAAAGGATTCGCTTGCGATTGAGGGCTCATTCTCCGCTTACAGCAATATTTTAGCGGTTAAAGAGGGCAAGGAAAAGACCGACGCGATAAAGGCTCTTAAAGCCGCGCTTGAAAGCAAAGAGGTTGCCGATTTCATTGCTGATAAGTACAACGGATCGGTTGTAAGCGTTGTTGAAAATCCCGGCGACGGCTATGATTCATCGGTAGATTACGCTAAGCTTTCCGGTACGAAAATCACGGTTGCGGCTTCTCCCACACCCCATGCTGAAATACTTGCGGTCGCTAAGAAAATCCTTGAGAAAAAGAATATAACGCTTGACGTTAAGGAATTTACCGATTACGTTCAGCCGAACAACGTTGTTGACAGCGGCGAAATTGACGCTAACTACTTCCAGCACCTGCCTTACCTTGAAAACTTCAATAAAGAAAACGGCACAAAGGTGGTTTCGGTTGCGGCTATCCACGTTGAGCCTATGGGTCTTTACGGCGGCAAGCAGTCAAGCCTTGACGCCATTGAAAAATAAATTATAAAATTTACTGTAACGCTGTCCGCAAACGCGGTCGGCGTTACAGTTGTGTTATATAAACGGAGAAAACAATGATAGAAATAAAACACCTTTCTAAAACCTTCGGCGTATCGGGCGGTACGGTTGACGCGCTGAAGGATATAACGCTTACAATACCCGACGGCGAGATATACGGCATTATAGGTATGAGCGGTGCGGGCAAAAGCACACTTGTGCGCTGCATAAATATGCTTGAACGCCCGACTGCGGGCGATATTTTGATTGACGGCAAAAGTATGACCGAATTATCGCAAAAGGAACTCAGGGAAAAGCGCAGAGATATTACAATGATATTTCAGGGCTTTAACCTGCTTATGCAGCGGAATTGCCTAAAAAACGTATGCTTTCCGCTTGAATTGGCGGGCGTAAAAAAGGCTGAGGCGGAAAAGCGTGCTGCCGAGCTTTTGGAGCTTGTAGGGCTGGGGGATAAGTTTAAAAGCTACCCCGCGCAGTTATCCGGCGGTCAGCAGCAGCGCGTAGCCATTGCCCGCGCGCTTGCAACGCACCCTAAAATTCTGCTTTGTGACGAGGCTACAAGCGCGCTTGACCCGCAAACCACGCAATCCATACTTTCGCTTATCCGCGATATTCACGACAGATTAGGCATTACCGTTATTATAATAACCCACCAGATGAGCGTTGTTGAGCAGATTTGCACCCGCGTTGCCATACTTGACGGCGGAGAGGTTGCCGAGGAAGGCGCGGTGAGCGGTGTTTTCTCATCGCCCAAATCCGAGGCGGCAAAGCGCCTGGTTTACCCTGAGGGTTACCAAAACCCGGTTATGAGCGGGGAGAACGGCGCGGTCATACGCGTTGTGTTTAACGGCGCAAACGCCACCGAAACACCGCTTATAGCGAAAATGGCTATGGAGGAAAATATTGCCGCAAGTATTCTTTCGGCGTCTACCCGCAGCATAGGCGATAAGGCATACGGCAATATGCTGCTCGGTATTTCGGGCGGCAAGGAGCAAACGCAGAGGGCGCTTGATTACCTTGGCAGCATACCCGATATATTTGTAGAGGAGGTAAAGCAGTAATGAGCAGCTTTTTTGCGTCCGAAGAATTTACAACGGCTATGGATATACTTAAAAATCAGTTCCCGCTTGCTATTTGGGAAACCGTGTATGTAACGGTGCTTTCCACGTTTTTTGCGGCGGTTATCGGCTTGCCGCTCGGCATATTGCTTGTGGCGGGGGAAAACGGAAAAATTCTGCGTGTGCCTAAAGGCATTTTGCATTTTTTAAATGTTTTAATTAACCTTTTGCGCTCGGTACCGTTCCTAATACTTATGATAATGGTTTTCCCGCTTACCCGCCTTATAGTAGGCACGGTGGTAGGCACGCCAGCTACGGTAGTACCGCTTGTTATTGCGGCTTTTCCGTTTATTGCGCGCCTTGTTGAAAGCAGTATGAGGGAGATAAACCCGAATATCATTGAAACCGCGCAGAGTATGGGCGCGTCGCCGTTTCAGATAATCGTAAAGGTTATGATACCCGAAAGCGTACCCTCGCTTATATCCGACGCTACGCTTGCAATAACGACCGTTCTCGGTTACTCTGCAATGAGCGGTATTATCGGCGGCGGCGGACTCGGTAAAATAGCCATTAACTACGGTTATTACAGATATAAATATCTTGTAATGATTTTTGCGGTTGTCTTTCTTATAGTGCTGGTTCAGCTTTTCCAGAGCATAGGCACACGCCTTGCAACCCGCTGTGATAAAAGAATTAAGGCTTGATTTGGGTATTTAAGTTTTTTGCTGCGTTTTACTTTTCTGACAACCCCTCCGTCTTTATAGAATGTAAATCCACCTCCTACTTACACAGAGAAGGTGGATTTTTGTTTATTTTTTTTGTTGAAAAAATGTAAAAATTGTGTATAATTATTTTAAGGAGGGAACTTTATGATAAAGAGGATTATAATTATTTCTGTTGCGGCTTTGGTTTCGGTCTCATTATCGCTGGGGGCGATATTTCTTTTACCGAAATATTTCAGAAACACCTCACACGTCAGCGTAAAGAAGAACGATACGGTATCCGGCAGGCAGGTAAGCAAGGCGGACAGCACCGTTGCGGAAAGTACCGCGGAGGAAAGCAGTCAGCCGTCTGCCTCAAGGGTTCAGTCATCTCAAAAAAAGCAGGGGGAGCAGGCTGCCTCAGCAAAAGCGTCACAGCAAAGCAGCGCGGCTGTGAAGTCGGTACGCCCTGAAAAGGTGACAAAGCTTTTCAAGCCGGCTAAGGAGACGATATGCAGCAGCACCGACCTTGCGGAAAAAGAGTTTTTTGACAGCCAAAGCGGAAAAACCCTGCCATACAGAATTTATATACCGAAAAATATCCAAAAAGGCAAGAAAACGCCGATTCTGTTCCTTTTGCACGGCGCAGGAGAGCGTGGGGCTGATAACTTCGCGCAAATCCGTAATTTCAAGGGTATGTTCAACGCTGCGGGCGATATTATATCGGGCAGCATAATATTAGCACCGCAATGTCCCACTAACGGCTGGTGGAGCCTCGATGAAGGCTACGGTGATGAAAACGGCTGGCTCGGCGCCGCATTGCGGCTTTTGAAAAGCGTTAAAAGCGAATATGGGGGAGACCCCGACAGAATATATATAACAGGGCTTTCAATGGGCGGAATAGCCACATGGGCGCTTATAGACAGATACCCCGAGCAATTTGCGGCGGCAGTTCCGGTGTGCGGTAGAGGCAATTCCTATTCTGCGTATAACCTGACAGGTATTCCGATAAAAATATACCACGGTACGGCTGATACCACAATAGGCTGCGGCGCCTCGGATGAGATGTATAACGCGATTTTAAACGCGGGCGGGAAGATGGTAGATTATAAAAGGCTTTACGGTGTGGGGCATAATGCCTGGGACGCGGCTTACTCCGACCGCGATATGTTCTGCTGGATGTTTTCGCAGACGAAAACCAAAGCCCGCACGGGGGACGACAGCTATACCTATAAGGAAAAAATAAAGCTTGTTTCTCCACAAAATACCGAAATTTTCAGTGAAAAGGATATTGACTTTTATATGTTGGAATCATCAGACGACGGCGGTTACAGTATAGTAGCGTCGCTTAATTACGGCGTTTATGATGTTCTGCGTGAGGCATATGAGAAAAATAACGGCAAGGTATTCACCGTTTATTATTACGGGAAAAAGCTTTACACCTTTATACCCGGGTCAGAGCCGAGCTGTGAGGAATTCGTTTTTGCAAGCTCTGTGACCGATTACTTGGAGGAATTAAGAAATTATTGAAAAGAAAAAGTGCTCACTATCTGCAAAGCAGGTAAATGAGCACTTTTTATGCTTAATTATTTTGCGCTGTAATCAGTGCAGCTTAACCTCGCTCCAGAGCTTTTCGTAGTAGGTTCTGGTGTCGGTATCAATATCGTGGTAATATTGCACCTTTGGCATAGCAGTCTCGGCGGGGTAGAGTACCTCGTTCTGATAATAGCAGTAATCCTTATTGTTTACTACCGCCGTGTTGGGGGATGCATAGCCTAAACATTCGGCGTTAGCCGTTGCAACGTCGGGCTCCAGCAGGAAGTTTATATACATAAGCGCCGCCTCAACGTTTTTGGCGTTTTTAGGAATACAAATTGAATCAACAAAAATATTCGTACCCTCTTCGGGGTAGAAGAATTTAAGGTCTTTGTTAACGTCCATCATGGTAAGGCAGTCGCCCGCATAATAGGGGGCAATTGACGCTTCGCCCGTTTCCATTTTGCTGAAAACCTCGTCCATAACATAATCCTGAAGATTATTTTTGCCCTTTTTAAGCAGCTCTGCGGCGGCGTCCCAATCCGCTTTGTTTGTGGTGTTGAGGTCCTGCCCCAAAATCATCTGCGCGGTCATAAACGCGTCGCGCGGGTTATCAAAATTAAGCGCCATATCCTTATATTTCGGATCCCAAAGCACATTCCACGAGTGCTTTATATTCGCTCCCGTAAGCTTTTCGTTATAAACGATACCAACCATACCAACATTATAGGGAACGCTGTATTCATCCTTTTCGTCAAAGAAAAGTCCCTTGTATTTTGAGTCTATAAGGTCATAGTTTGATATTTTGGATGTATCTATTTTTTGCAGCATATCCTCGCTTTTAAGGCGCTCTATCATATAATCGGAGGGGATTATAACATCATAGCTTACTCCCGCGCTTTTAATTTGAGAATACATAGTTTCGTTGCTTACGTAGGTTAAGTATTTAACCTTAATTCCGGTGAGCTTTTCAAATTCCTTGTTTGTATCCATAGAGTCGTCTTCGCCGTTTGAAATATATTCGCCCCAGTTGTAAACCGTGAGGGTTGTGCCTTTAAGGCTCTGGTCGAACTTTGCACGGAGGTTAAGTTCCTTATATTTGTATCCGCAGCCCGTAAGCGCGGCGGAGAGTGTAATTACAAGCGTTATTATTAAAGCAATTGTCTTTTTCATTTATCTAAATCCTCTCTTTGGTCTGCGACCTTTTCTCTGATTTCGTTTGCAGTACATTATAAAGTATTAACAGCACAAACACCGTTATGAATATAAGGGTGGAAAGCGCGTATGCGTCGGGCTTTACCGTCTTTTTCGTCATAGAGTAAATCACTATCGGCAGGGTCTGGTAATGCCCGCAGGTGAAATAGCTTATAACAAAATCGTCGAGCGACAGCGTGAACGCCATTATAAACCCGGTAATAATTCCCGTGGAAATTGAGGGCAGCATTACCTTGAAAAACGCCTTTACAGGCGTACAGCCGAGGTCCATAGCCGCCTCGGGTAAATTCGGGTCGGTCTGCTTTAATTTCGGAATTACCGAAAGAATAACATAGGGCAGGTTAAAGGTGATATGGGAAATAAGCACCGTTAAAAACCCGAGAGACTCCGAAAGCCCCAAAAGCTTGCCGACGAATATGAACAGCAGCATAAGGGAAATACCCGTAACAATATCGGCGTTCATCATAGGAATTTGCGTGACCGACATTATTATTTTCTTAGACACTTTTCGCCTTATTGCGGTAATTCCCACCGCCGCCGCCGTGCCGAGCACGGTAGATATTAAGGCGGAGGACACCGCGATTATTAAGGTGTGCTGCAGTGCGCTCATCATTGCGGTATCAGATGTAAGCCCCGCGTACCAGCGTGTAGAAAAGCCGTTCATTACCCACACGCTGCCGCTGCCGTTGAATGAAAAAATAATCATAACCGCAACAGGGGCGTAGAGGAATAAAATAATAAGCGCCACATAAATTCGGGAGAGTATTTTCACATTAACACACCTCCGTCGTCGCTGTCAGAGAACCTGTTCATTATAAACAGACATATCAGTATCATAACCATAAGCACCATAGATATTGCCGAGGCGATATTGTAATGCTCGGGGCCTGAATTGAAGAAATACTCAATCGTATCGCCTATAAGCATTGTTTTGGTGCCGCCGAGCTTTTGCGAAATGTAAAACGTACTGACAGACGGCACAAACACCATGGTAATGCCCGAAATAACGCCCGGCTTTGTAAGCGGAAAAATCACCCTTTTAAACTTGGTAAACGAGTTTGAGCCTAAGTCCTCGGCTGCTTCCAAAAGCGATTTATCCAGCTTTGACATAACAGAGTAAATGGGCAAAATCATATACGGAATATAATCGTACACCATGCCGAGAATTACAGCACCGGGGGTTAAAAGCAGCTTTATGGGCTTATCAATAAGCCCGATTTTCTGCAAAAACGTGTTTATAAGCCCCGTGTTTGAAAGTATGGTTATCCATGAATAGGTGCGTATGAGGAAGTTCATCCACATGGGAATCATTACTATCATAAACAGCATACGCTGCGAGGATATTTTAAGCTTTGTCATAAAATACGCCATGGGGTATGCAAGCAGCAGGGTTATAACGGTGGAAACCGCGGCGTAGAGTATGGAAATTCCGAACGCTTTTTTATATTTGCCTATTGCCGTAATATTAGCGAGGGTAAAAACGCCGTTATTATCGGTAAGGGCGAAATAAAACATTATAACAAGCGGCACAATTATAAATATAGCCGACCACACAATGTAAGGGGAGGCTACCAATTTATTGCCGAAAGATTTTTTGTTCACGGCTATTCCTCCTCGATAACGTCGGAGAGGTGGTCAATTTCCTCACTGTAGGAGGAATAATCGCCGTAAAGTCCCGAATATTTCGATTTTTTCATAATGTGAATGGCGTCAGGCTCAATGAAAAGCCCCACGTTATCACCCACGAAATGCTCGTCGGTGGTTTGTATCATCCACTTAAAGCCGCCTATATCCACTATTATTTCATAGTGCACACCGAGGAACGCAACCGAAGTTACCGTGCCTGTAAGCATACCCTTTTCGGGGGGAACAATGTCCACGTCCTCGGGGCGGACTACAACGTCTACCGCCTCGTTTGCGGCAAAGCCTTTATCAAGGCAATCAAACCGCGCGCCTGAAAACTCAACGTAGAGGTCGCGCAGCATAATGCCGTCTACTATATTAGACTCGCCTATAAAGTCAGCCACAAAGGCGTTCTGCGGCTCGTTGTAAATATCCTGTGGAGTGCCTACCTGCTGAATTTTGCCGCCGTCCATTACCACCACGCGGTCGGACATGGTAAGCGCCTCTTCCTGGTCGTGCGTTACAAAAACAAAGGTTATGCCTAACTGCTGCTGAATTTTTTTAAGCTCCTTTTGCATATCCTTGCGGAGTTTAAGGTCAAGCGCGGCAAGCGGCTCGTCAAGCAGCAATACTTTCGGGTGATTCGCAATGGCGCGGGCAATAGCCACACGCTGCTGCTGACCGCCCGAAAGGGTATCAATATGCCGTTTTTCAAGCCCCGTAAGGTTTACAAGGCGCAGCATTTCGGCAACCTTTTCCTTTATCTCTTTTTCGGGGCGTTTTTTAACCCGCAGCCCGAAAGCAATGTTTTCATACACGTTAAGGTGCGGAAACAGTGCATAACGCTGAAAAATGGTGTTAACCTGACGCTTATACGCCGGAACACCATTTATTTTTTTGCCCTCAAACAAAATCTCGCCGCCGTCCGGCTCTAAAAAGCCGGCTATAAGCCGCAGGGTGGTGGTTTTACCGCAACCGGAGGGGCCCAGCAGAGTTATAAACTCTTTATCCTTAATTTCAAGGTCAAGCCCGTCCAAAACCTGCTCGCCGTCAAAAGCGACCGAAATGTTTTTAAGCTCCACAATATTTTCTTTTTCCATAAAGCATCCCCCTTTGTCTGGGCTGATGAAAGCCAAGCCGGTAACGGTCTCGTTGCTGATTTTTCCATACGGACTTGCGTTCATTTTTTGAAATACATAAGTATGTCTGCAAATTCACGCTTCATCGAATGAAAAAAATCAGCTAACAGAGACTCCGTGACCTGATATTCAAGAAAATCGCAGTTTGGGTGAAGTCGAGGAATGCAGTAATACTTAAAGTATTACAAATGACAAGACAAGACCAAGCAAGATTTTCTGAATATCAGGCGTTACAGGATTGGCTTTTATTAGCCCTGCACCAAGTGCCGACACAAGAATAATTTTCCCCGTGCGATACCCGCAGACTCTTCGTAATATGCCCTGAACAAAGGGTTTTTCATAGTTTTCAAAGGCCCTCTGACCCGAAACTACGGCATAAAATCTGAACCTGCTCTCTACACAGATGCTTAAACATATTTTGTTTAATGTCTAACTAAGTATTGACTATACTATTAAAACGCTAAAATGTCAAGTATTTTTTGCGTTTTTTCTACATTTTTCTGCCGTATTTTATGCCTTAAATTTTATTGCCTTTAAAATGCTCGTTTTTTCTCGCGTATACTCGCATATGCTCACTTTTTGTTGTTTGAAAATTTTATAGGAAAACTTAGCTCCCTTTGGCGGGGCAACCTATTTATTTTGCATACCAATAAATTCTTGAAGTATTAAAAAAAATATGATATAATACTTTATTATGGAATAGTAAAGGTGGGCGGACAGTGCGTATTTTGGGAATAGACCCCGGCTATGCCACAATAGGCTACGGAATAATAGATTATTTTCGCGGCAGATTTTCGGTTGTAGGCTTCGGAGCGATAACCACAAAGGCGGGTCTGCCTTTTGAAATCAGGCTTCGCGATATATACGACGATATGAATACGGTAATAGAAAAATATAAGCCCGACGATATGTCGATAGAAAAGCTTTATTTCAACACCAACTCCACCACGGCAATTGACGTAGCGCAGGCAAGGGGAGTAATAGTGCTTTCCGCCGCGCAAAACGGGCTTAAAATATCGGAGTACACCCCCCTGCAGGTAAAGCAGGCTATAACCGGCTACGGCAGGGCGGAAAAACGGCAGGTAATGGAAATGATAAAGAGCTTTTTAAACCTTGAAAAGGTGCCGAAACCCGACGACACCGCCGACGCGCTTGCGCTTGCGGTTTGCCACGCAAATTATTCGGGTACGGATTATTCACGATTATATAAGGAGGCGGGCAGATGATTGCGTCTTTAAGAGGAAAGCTGATATATACCGATAATACCTCGGCGGTGGTAGAGTGCGGCGGCGTGGGTCTTCGCTGCAGCGTTACCAAAAACACGCTTTACCGCCTGCCGCCAAAGGGCAGCGAGGTATTTTTATACACGCACTTGGCGGTGCGCGAGGATTCGCTCGACCTTTACGGCTTTGAGAGCGAGGCGGAGCTTAACGCCTTTAAGCTGATAACCTCGGTAAACGGGGTGGGCGCAAAGCTGGGCATTGCCATTCTTTCGGAATTTGAGGCGGATAGGCTCACCGTTTACATTGCAAGCGGCGACGCAAAGGCGCTTACCGCGGCGGCGGGCGTCGGCATAAAATTAGCACAGAGAATAGTGCTTGAATTAAAGGATAAGGTGGGCGCCATTGCCGAAGACGGCGAGGATATAAAGGCGATAGGCAACGCCACGGCGCACACAAACTCATCAGAGGCAGTGGCGGCGCTTGTGTCGCTCGGGTATTCGCAGGGCGAAGCGTCTCTCGCCGTGGGCAGGCTCGACCAGACACTTACTGCCGAAGAGCTTATTAAGCAGGCGCTTAAATCCCTTGCAAGGAGGATATAACCCTTGATAGAACAGGAAATGGATTTTGAAAACCGCATTGTAGCCCCTGAGTACGATTATAAAGAGGACGAGGCGGAGCTATCCCTGCGCCCTAAAACCCTTAATGAATATATAGGGCAGAAAAAGGCTAAGGAAAATTTGAGCATATACATTAAAGCGGCGCTCGGCAGGCACGAATCGCTCGACCATGTGCTGCTTTACGGCCCGCCGGGACTCGGTAAAACCACCCTCTCGGGCATTATTGCAAAAGAAATGGGCGTAAACCTGCGCGTAACATCGGGCCCCGCAATTGAAAAGCAGGGCGACTTGGTAGCTATACTGACATCTCTTAACGAGGGCGACGTGCTTTTTATTGACGAAATTCACCGCCTGCCGCGAAATGTTGAGGAAATACTTTACCCTGCGATGGAAGATTTCTCGCTTGATATTATACTCGGTAAAGGCCCCTCGGCGCGGTCTATAAGACTTGACGTGCCGCATTTTACCCTTGTGGGCGCTACTACGCGCTCGGGGCAGCTTACCGCCCCCTTGCGCGACCGTTTCGGGGTGCTTTTACGCTTAGAGCTTTACACCCCAGAGGAACTTGCGCAGATAATAACCCGCTCGGCGGGAATTTTGGGCATTGAAATAGAAAAAGACGGCGCGCTCGAAATAGCATCGCGCTCGCGCGGAACGCCGCGTATTGCAAACCGCCTGCTTAAACGCGTGCGGGATATTGCGCAGGTAGAATTCCGCGGCGACATTACCGAAGAAGTAGCGCGCGCCGCCCTTGCAAGGTTTGAAATTGACGAATTAGGGCTTGACGATTTCGACCGCAAAATGCTAACAACCATAATAACCAACTACTCGGGTGGACCCGTAGGGCTTGATCCCCTTGCCGCCGCGGTAGGTGAGGAAGCCGTAACGATTGAAGACGTGTACGAGCCTTATTTAATGCAGATAGGCTTTTTAACGCGCACGGCGCGCGGCAGGTGCGTTACCGCCTTGGCATACGACCATTTAGGAATTAGGCGGAGCGAAAACGCCGCGCAGCAATCAATTTTTTAATTTTTTAAGGAGTGTTTACAATGGGCAGATTATTCGGAACAGACGGCGCAAGAGGTATTGCAAATAAAGAGCTTAACTGCGAACTTGCCATGAATATAGGCAGAGCGGCGGCTTACGTCCTTACCGAGAAAACCACCGAAAAACCTAAGGTGTTAATAGGAAAAGACACCCGCGTTTCTTCAAATATGCTTGAAATGGCGCTGGCGGCGGGGCTTTGCTCTGTCGGGGCGGACGTTGTGCTTGTGGGCTTTGTGCCTACCCCCGCAATTGCGTATCTTGTAAAGGATAGGGAAGCGGACGCGGGAATTATGATTTCCGCCTCGCACAACCCCTGCGAATATAACGGTATAAAGATATTTGACGGCAACGGTTTTAAGCTGCCAGACGCGCTAGAGGAAGAAATCGAGGCGCTTGTGCTTGACGATATGAGCCCTGTTGAGTTCCCCGTAGGCGGCGACGTGGGCAGTGTTTTCGCGCGCTACGATTATGTTGATTTATATATCGACCATCTTGTAAGGTCTGTAAGAGCCGACCTTACGGGAATGAAAATAGCCATTGACTGCGCTAACGGCTGCGCCTCCTACACCGCCGAAAAATTCTTTAAAAAGCTGGGTGCAGACGTGCATATGATGCACGATAACCCCAACGGCGTTAATATAAACGCGCGCTGCGGCTCAACCCATATGGAAGACCTTATTGACTATGTAAACGGTCATAGCGTTGATTTAGGGTTGGCTTTTGACGGCGACTCTGACCGCTGCTTGGCGGTGGACGAAAACGGCAAGCTGATAGACGGCGACCGCATGATAGCCGTTTTTGCGCTTGATATGAAAAACAAGGGCTTTTTAAAGGACGATACCGCCGTGGTAACGGTTATGACCAATATGGGCTTTAAGCGCTTTGCCGAGGAAAACGATATTACCGTTCTTGAAACCAAGGTGGGCGACCGCTATGTGCTTGAAGAAATGCTGAAACACGACTACAAGATAGGCGGAGAGCAATCGGGGCATATTATATTCAAAAACTTTGCAACCACGGGCGACGGTCAGTTATCGGGCGCAATGCTTGCGTCTATCATTTCGTCCTCGGGCAAGTCAGCTTCCGAAATTGCATCGGTTATGACGGTGCTGCCGCAGACCCTTGTAAACATTATCGCGTCACCCGAGCTTAAAGCAAAACTTACAACGGATAAAGAAATTATCGGCGCTATTGACGAGGTTAAAAAGACCCTCGGCAAGCGCGGCAGAATACTTGTGCGCGCCTCGGGCACCGAGCCGCTTATACGCGTAATGCTTGAGGGCGACGACATTGTGGAAATTAAGCGCCTTGCAAAACAGGTTGCGAAAGTAATTGAGGGAAAAGCATAAAATGAGGACCGTCACGGGATTTGACGATTACGAGCTTATAGACGCAGATGCGGGCGAGCGGCTTGAACGCTGGGGCGATATTATTCTTATCCGCCCCGACCCGCAGATAATATGGTCGGGCAAGCGTGATGATAAGCGCTGGAACGGCGCAAATGCAATATACCACCGCTCAAAAAGCGGCGGCGGATATTGGGAAACGCTTAAAAAAGTGCCCGACGTTTGGAGTATTGATTATAAGGGGCTTACATTTCGCCTGAAGCCTATGGGCTTTAAGCACACGGGGCTTTTCCCCGAGCAGGCGGTAAACTGGGATTTGGCGGCTGAAATCATTAAAAAAGCCGACCGTCAGCTATCGGTATTAAACCTTTTCGCATACACAGGGGGCGCTACCGTCGCCTGCCTTAAAGCGGGGGCTAAAGTGACCCACGTGGACGCTTCAAAGGGTATGGTGCAGTGGGCAAAGGAAAATGCGGCGGCAAGCGGGCTTATCGCTAAGCCCGTCCGTTGGCTTGTGGACGATTGCCTTAAATTTGTAAAGCGCGAGGTGCGCCGCGGCAATAAGTACGACGCGGTAATAATGGACCCGCCCTCTTACGGCAGAGGGCCCGACGGCGAGGTTTGGAAGTTGGAGCAGCAATTAACCGAGCTTTTAACCGAGACGGGCAAGTTGCTCTCAGATAACGCGGAGTTCTTCTTCCTTAATTCCTACACGGGCGGGCTTTCGCCCTCAATACTCAATTACATGGTAAGCCGCTATGTAATAAAAAACCGCCCGGGCGCGGTTACAACCGATGAAATAGGGCTTTACGTCACCGATAAAAAAATCAGCCTGCCCGCGGGCAATACTACTGTTTGGATAAGAGAAAATGGATAATATAATTGAAGTTAAAAACGTGACCTACGAATATACCGACGAGGAAAAGACCTTTGCCGCGGTTAAAAATTTATCGCTTAATATTGAGCGCGGCAGCTTTACGGTTATTTTGGGTCACAACGGCTCGGGAAAATCCACACTTGCGAAAATGCTCAACGGCTTAAATAAACCCACCTCGGGCGACGTGTTTGCCGATGGCATTAACACAAAGGATGAGAAAACCGAAATTGAGGTAAAACGCAAGGTGGGTATGGTTTTTCAAAACCCCGATAATCAGATAATCGCATCAATTGTTGAAGAGGACGTGGCTTTCGGCCCCGAAAACCTCGGCATACCGCCTAAGGAAATTGAAAAAAGGGTAGAGGACGCGCTAAAAGCCGTTGATATGTGGGAGTTCAGAAAATCCACCCCGCACCATTTATCGGGCGGGCAAAAGCAGCGCATAGCCATAGCGGGAATAATAGCAATGCAGCCCGAGTGCTTGGTGCTGGACGAGCCTACCGCAATGCTGGACCCAAAGGGCAGGGCGGAGATAATATCAACTCTCCACCGTTTGAACCAAGACAAGGGGATAACCGTGGTGCTTATAACCCACTATATGGAGGAGGCGGAAAACGCCGACCGAGTTATAGTGATGAACGACGGCGAAATTATAGCCGACGATAAACCCAAGGTTATTTTTTCGGATGTCGAGCGCCTGAAAAAAGTGGGGCTTGACGTACCGCAGACCGCCGAGCTTTTGTATAATTTAAAGAAAAACGGCTTTGCGGTTGATACCCACGCGCTTTCTATAAAAGAAGCAGCCGAGCAGATAATATCGGCGCTTCATTCGGAGGAAAAGTAGTTTGTCAGTTTTAGAGGTAAAAAATCTTACCCACACCTATGACGGAAATACACCGTTTGTAAACGACGCGGTTAAAAGCGTTTCGTTTACCACCGAAAAGGGCGAAATAATAGGTATTATCGGTCATACGGGGTCGGGCAAATCAACCCTTGTGCAGCACCTTAACGGGCTGCTTAAACCCACTTCGGGCGAGATACTGGTTGATGATAAAAACATATGGGAAAACCCGAAAGAAATACGCAAAATACGCTCTAAGGTAGGGCTTGTGTTCCAGTACCCCGAATATCAGCTTTTTGAAGAAACCGTGTTTAAAGACGTTTCTTTCGGCCCCGCCAATATGGGGCTTTCGGGCGAGGAGCTTGAAAAAAGGGTGCTTGATACCTGCCGCCTTGTGGGTATTCGCGATGAATACCTTCAAAAATCCCCCTTTGATTTATCGGGCGGGGAAAAGCGGCGCGTGGCTATTGCGGGCGTTATGGCAATGCGCCCCGAAATAATCGTGTTCGACGAGCCGACTGCCGGGCTTGACCCCAAAGGCCGCGAGGACGTTATGAAAATAATATTCGATTACCGTGCCGCTGCCTCTGCCACCGTTATTGTAATATCCCACAGCATGGAGGATATGGCGGTGCTGGCAGATAAGCTGCTGGTTATGAACAAGGGCAGCCTGTTTATGTTTGATACTACGGAAAACGTCTTTAAAAACGGCGATAAGCTGCGCGAAATAGGCTTAAACGTTCCTATTGTCACCCGCGTTTTTTATGAGCTTAAAGCCGCGGGGCTCTGCGTGCCGGACGATGTTTTCACGGTGGAACGCGCCGTAAAGGTGTTAGCTGATATGAAAGCGAGGGCGCGCAATGCTTAAAGATATTACTTTCGGTCAGTATTATGAGGGGCGTTCGGTTATTCACAAAACCGACCCGCGCGTTAAAATATTGCTTATGATACTGTTTATAGTATTTGTTTTTCTGGCAAAAAACGCTTTCGCCCTTACCTTTGCGGGGGTATCGGTGTTAGCGGTTATGCTTATTTCCCGCGTGCCGCTGCGGCTTTACCTTAAAAACATAAAGGCTATTTTGCCCGTGCTTATTTTCACGGCGATTATAAACGTTTTTTACGGCGAGGGCGAAACGCTTGTGCGCCTTTGGAAACTGACGATTACTACGGGCGGCGTTTACCGCGCGCTATTTATGGCGGCGCGAATTGTAATGCTTATATTCATAAGCGGGGCGCTGACTTACACCACAACGCCGAACGATTTGACCGACGCTATAGAAAGCCTGCTTTCGCCCCTTAAATTTATAGGGCTTAAAAACGCGGTGCACACCCTTGCCATGATGATGACCATTGCTTTAAGGTTTATACCCACGCTTATAGAAGAGGCGGAAAAGATAATGAACGCACAAAAGGCGAGGGGAGCCGACCTTGAAAACGGAAAGCTGAAAGACAGGGTGAAAGCCCTTATACCTATTTTAATACCGCTTTTAATTTCGGCGGTGCGCAGGGCTTACGAGCTTGCCGAGGCTATGGAGTGCCGCTGCTACAACGGCGGCGAGGGCAGAACCCGCATGAAGCAAATGCACCTGAAAGCCTGCGACCTTTGGGTATCGCTTGCGTCCGCCGCAATGTGCGGCGGGGTAATAGCCCTTAACATACTTTTATAGAAAGGGAAGACGGCAGTGAAACGAATGTTGCTTACAATCGCATATGACGGTACGGCGTTTCACGGCTGGCAGGTGCAGCCTAACGGCATAACCGTGCAGGAAACGCTGCAAAACGCGCTTGAAAAGCTGCTCGGCACACGCCCCGCCGTTACAGGGTGCAGCCGCACCGACGCGGGCGTTCACGCGCGGGAGTTTTGCTGCCATTTCGACTGCGAAGAAAAATTTCCCGAAAACGCCTTTTTGCGGGGACTTGATTCCCTTTTGCCGCCCGATATTGCGGTGAAAAATGTAAAAAAAGTTGCAAATGACTTTCACGCGCGGTATAATGCCTGTGGCAAGACCTACGCTTATTACATTTTAAACAGCCAAAAAAGAGACCCGTTTTTATCGCGCTACTCGTGGCGGATTGAAAGGCCGCTCGATTTGGAGAAGATAAACCGCTTTTGCGGGCAGATTACAGGCGAGCATGATTTTTATGCCTTTTCTTCATCGGGCAGGTCGGTAGAGGATACCGTGAGGTGCGTCAGCTTTTGCAAAGCGGAGCGGCAGGGCGATATGATAATACTTAAAATCACCGCGAACGGCTTTCTTTACAATATGGTGCGGATAATCGTCGGAACAGCCGTAGCAATTTCAGACGGGCGGTGCCTGTTACCGCAAGACAGCCGCATTTTTGAAGAAAAAAAGCGCGAGCTTGCGGGAGATACCGCGCCGCCGCAGGGCTTGTTTCTTGAAAAAATTATATATCCGGGGGATGAAAATGCCTGAATACAGAAAAAAGCGGGTGAACCGCTTTAAGCCGGCGCCGCGCCGCAAAAAAAAGCCGATAGAAGCGGCGGAAGACATTAAAATGTCCCCGACCGAAGGGCGCGGCAAAAAAACCGAAAAAGCGGCAAAAGAAGAAAATAACGAAATACCGCTGCGCGTTGTAAACGGCAAAAAGCTGGAAAGACGGCGCAAAACCAAAATTTTTGTTTCCGCGGCGGCAATTATATCCCTTATTTTAACGGTTATACACATTATTTTGCCCGTAGGCATTACGGAAAACCTTGAAAATCTTGTTTCGCTTATAGGCAACGGCTCATACCCCATAAACCTTGAAAGCAGCGATACGCTGAACACTGTATCCCGCGGGATGTACTACTATGTTTTAACCGATACGCGGCTTAACGCCTTTACAAACGGCGGTAAGGAGATATATTCGCACCCCCACGGCTTTGAAAGCCCCGTATTAAAAACCTCGGCTACCAGAGCCATGGTATTCGACCAAGGGGGAAACGAAGCGTATATATATAATTTAAAGGAGCAAAAACAGAGCCTTAAAACGGATACGGAAATTATTAACGCCGCAATATCCGATTCGGGCGTATACGCCGTAATAACCCGCTCGGAATCCTATGCCTCGGTAGTAACCGTTTACTCAAGGGGCGGCAAAAAGATATACACATGGTATTCTTCATCCGATACGGTGAACAACGCAGCAATAGCGCCGAACGGCAAAAAAATTGCAATAACGGCGTTTAATGCGGCAAACGGTAAGTTTAATTCAAAAATTTGTATTCTTAATTTCAATTCGGCAAACCCAATAAACACCGTGAATATTGAGGGCGGACCGATAATGACCCTTGAAAGTTTTCACCGCGCGGGCTTTATTGCCGCAACCGAAAACAAGCTGTTTTTTACCGATTGGTCGGGCAAGGGCAGCAGTGAATATAAAAATGACTACACGTTATCCTGTCTGCGCCCGGGTGCGGGCGGCACGGTTGCCGTTTTCAACCGCGAAAGCGACCGCGCCGATAACCGGATAGTGCTTTTCGGCACAAAGGGTCAGCAGAAAAAGGAATTTGAATTTAAAGGGACGGTAAGTGATATTGCGGTATCCGGCGGGCATATTTATTGTATTAGCGATACTGAGGTATTTCTTTACGGCAGCGACGGCAAGCTCTTGCGCAAAGCCGAGTGCGGATTCGGCGGCGTAAATATAGCGCCGCTCGGCAGAACCTTGGCGGCGGTAATTACCGATAACCGCATTGATAAAATTCAGCTTGAACAAAAATAAAAAGGAGAGAGCAGTATGAACTTTTTACTTGACCTTATTGTTTTGGCAATTATAGCGGCAGTGGCTTTAATTTCGGCAAGGCGCGGTTTTGTGCGCGTGGCTATTGAATTGGTGGGCTTTATAGCCGCAATTTTCATAACGTTTACAATAAGTACACCATTGGCAAGCCTTACATATGATAAAATAATAGAGCCGCCTATTGTTTCCTCGGTGAGCAAGGCGACCGGCGACAGTGTTACCCAGATTACCGACGATACCTGGAACGCTCTGCCCGAATTTATAAGAAAATATTCCGAAAGCGCGGGCTTTTCAAAGGAAAGCATAAACAAGAGCATTAACGATAATATTGGCAGCGGCGCCGAAAGCGCGGCAAAAGCCGCCTCGCAGGGCGTTGTAAAGCCGATTGTTGCAAAGCTGCTTGCGGTTTTGTACGGCATAATTATAATGGTAATACTTATTTTCCTTGTAAAAATCCTTGCAAAATTCTTAAACGGCGTGTTCTCTTTCAGTATTGTGGGCAGACTTAACAGAATACTCGGCGGTATTGTAGGTATTCCAAAGGGAATAATAATTGCAATGCTTTTCTGCCTGGTAATCTCGCTTATTGTTCCGCTGACAAACGGAGGATTTTTGATTTTTAAAACCGAGGCAATGGAAAAATCGTGGTTTTTCACGCATTTTTCCTTAAATTTGTTGTCGTAAGCCATATTACGCCAAAATAACGAAACGGAGACCTAAAATGAAGCTTTGTTCAAGATGTAAAAAGCGCCCGGCGGTTGTATTTGTCGCCAACGCGGCGGATACCAATTCCGAACCGGACGGACTTTGCCTTGTTTGCGCAAAGGAGCTCGGCATAAAGCCTATTGACGATATGCTGAAAAAAATGGATATAACCGACGATGACATTGCCGCCATGAGCGAGCAGTTTATGGATATAATGTCGCCTGACGGCGACGGTATCGACGACGAAGCCCTTAACGACGAAACGTTTGATTTGGGCACCGCCCCCGCCATACCGTTTTTAAATAAGATTTTCGGCTTTTCGGGCGGAGACGATAAAAAGGCGGAGGATAAAAAGTCCGACGTTAAGGACGGAACCGATAAAAAGCCTAAGAAAAAGCGCCGCCGCTTTACCGAGCAATACTGCACCAACCTTACCGAACGCGCGCGCGAGGGCAAGCTGGACAGAATTATCGGCAGGGATAAAGAGCTTTACCGCACAATACAGATTTTATCCCGCCGCACCAAAAATAACCCCTGCTTAATAGGCGAGCCGGGCGTTGGCAAAACCGCCATTGCCGAGGGGCTTGCAATTAAAATTGCCGAGGGCAGCGCCCCCGCAAGGCTTTTGGATAAGGAAATTTATCTGCTCGATTTAACGGGGCTGGTAGCCGGCACGCAGTTCAGGGGGCAGTTTGAAAGCCGCGTAAAGGGCTTGGTGGATGAAATTAAAGAAACGGGAAATATTATCCTGTTTATTGATGAAATTCATAATTTGGTGGGTGCGGGCGACTCTGCCGAAGGCTCAATGAACGCTGCCAATATATTAAAGCCCGCGCTTTCCCGCGGCGAAATTCAGGTTATAGGCGCCACCACATTTAAGGAGTACCGCAAGTATATTGAAAAGGACGCCGCGCTCGAGCGCCGTTTTCAGCCCGTAACGGTCGAAGAACCGTCGGTTGCCGAAACCGAAAAGGTGCTTATGGGCGTTAAAAGCTATTACGAGGGCTTTCACGGAGTTAAAATACCCGATGAAATTATAAAGAAAGCCGTGCTTTTATCAGAGCGCTACGTTACCGACAGGTATCTGCCCGATAAGGCAATAGACCTTTTAGACGAGGCGTGCGCCTGCGCGAGCCTTGCAAACAAGGCGGTAGACGAGCTTTACAACGCAAACAAAAAACTTGCAGAATATAACGACCAACTCGAAGAGCTTGAAAGCGACGTTGAACACCCCGACTATGAAAAACAGGCAATGGTAAGGGTGGAAATAGAAAAATACAAAAATATCGCGGCGGGTCTTTATGAGCCCGCGTCCGATTGCACCGTGACCGACGCGGATATTGCAAAGGTTATTGAGCTATGGACGGGTATTCCCGCCTCTAAGGTGCAGGAAAGCGACCTTAAAAAGCTGGTTGGGCTTGAAAGTGCGCTCAATAAGTGCATAATAGGGCAGGAGGAGGCAACACACCTTGTCGCCGCCGCCGTTAAGCGCTCACGTATTCACACAAACAATCTGCACCGCCCCGCCTCCTTTATTTTCGTAGGACCCACGGGCGTGGGTAAAACAGAGCTTGTAAAGGTGCTGTCAGAGCAACTTTTTGATACGCCAGAAACCCTTATCCGCCTTGATATGTCGGAATTTATGGAGAAGCACTCGGTCTCACGCATAATAGGCGCGCCGCCCGGATACGTTGGGTATGATGAGGCGGGTCAGCTCACCGAAAAGGTGCGCAGAAAGCCCTATTCGGTGGTGCTGTTTGACGAAATCGAAAAAGCCCACCCCGATGTATTGAACGTGCTGCTGCAAATTCTTGACGACGGCAGAATTACCGACGCGCAGGGCAGAACCGTGAACTTTGAAAACACCATAATCGTTATGACCTCAAACGCGGGCAGCGACCGCAGCGAAAATCTGCTCGGTTTCGGCAAAACGCAGGCGGACGCGTCAAAAGAAAAGGCGCTCAAAGCCCTTGAAGGCTTTTTACGCCCCGAGTTTATAGCGCGTGTGGATGAAATAGTGGTATTTTCACCCTTAACGCCCGAATCGCTTGCTAAAATCGCAGAGCTTATGCTTACAGAGCTTAAAGACTCGCTTTCAGAGCGGCTTATCGATTTTAAATTTGACAGCGGCGTTTGCACCTATCTTGCCGAGAAATGCGGCAACGGCAAGCGCGGGGCAAGGGAACTCAGAAATACCATTCGCCGCGAAATTGAGAATAAGCTTGTAGATATTATCGTCGATAACGGCGAGGGCAGCATAAAAGCGCTTAACTGCACCGCCGCACCCGATATTAAAATAGAGGTTGAATATTCAAAATAATTCAAAGGAGAATTTATTATGAAAAAAGGTATTGCAATTCTTATAGCTGTTTTTGCGGTTATCGGTATTATAATCGGTATGATTGCGGGCAGCTACAACGGGCTTGTTAATCAGCAGGAAGAGGTTGAAAACAAACATTCCGTAATTTCCGTTCAACTCCAGCGCAGAGCCGACCTTATTCCGAACTTTGTAAATACCGTAAAAGGCTACTCCGATTACGAGCAGAAGACCTACACTGCCGTAACCGAGGCGAGAAACGCCGTTGCGGGCGCTAAAACCGCAGGCGAGCAGACAAAGGCGGCCGAGCAGCTTGACAGCGCAATTTCAGTTTGGGTGAACGCCGTAACCGAGGCTTACCCCGACCTTAAAGCAAACGAGAATTATAAGGCGCTGCAGGTTGAGCTTGAAGGCTCGGAAAACCGTATTGCCGTTGCCCGCAAGGATTATAACGACGCCGCAAAGTCCTATAATTCGAGCGTAAGGCGCTTCCCGAAAAACATTATCGCGGGTATGTTCGGCTTTGAAAAGGTGGAATATTTTGAAGCGCAGGCAGGCAGCGAAAGCGTTCCGCAGGTAAGCTTTGATTAAGCTTATGAAAAGAATTTTAAGTGTTGCCGTCGCCGCCGTTTTGCTGGTACTTGCAAGCGTCGGCGCAGCGGCGGCAAAGAAATACCCCGAGCCTACCGACCGTTTTTTCATAAACGATTACGCCGACGTGATAGATTCATCCGCCGAGGATGAAATTTATTCCCGCGCGGCGGCGCTGTATGAAAAAACAGGCGCTCAGACAGTCGTAGCAGCCGTAAAAAATCTCGGCGGGGAAGAGCCTGCCGAGTATGCCTTAGGGCTCGGCAGACAGTGGGGAGTAGGGGATAAGAAAAAGAATAACGGCGTTGTAATTCTTTTCGCCCTTGAAGAAAGGCAGATTTATATTGCCGTGGGCTACGGGCTTGAGGGTGCGCTGCCCGATATTAAGGCAGACCGAATAATCGAAACCTACGGGCTTGAATATTTAAAAGCCGATAATTTTTCCGAGGGTATTCTGCAAATCACCAAAGCCGTTATAAACGAGGTTTACATTGAGTACGGCGAAGAACCCGAGAAAGGCTACACGCCGATTGACGATTCGGAAGAAGACGGCTATTCCACAAAGGTAGCCGTTTCTTGGGCCACGCTTATTGCGGTTGTTTTGCTGTATTTACTTATATTCGGTCGCCGCCGCAGATTTTTCTGGTTTGGCGGACCCGGCGGATTCGGCGGCGGTGGCTTTTCGGGCGGTTCGTTCGGCGGTCACAGCGGCGGCGGTTTCTCGGGCGGAGGATTTTCCGGTGGCGGCGGCTCATTCGGCGGCGGCGGTGCCGGCAGAGGCTTTTAATTTATTAAATTTTTCGGAGAGGTTGTTATTAAATGGCTCAAAGCGATTACAGCGAATATATGAAAGAACTTGAAAAAAAGCTGTCCGGTAACGCCTCTCATGAGAATATTTCCGAAGAAAAACACACTTCCGCATATAAACCGACTCATAAAAAAGCGCATAAAAACCCATTTTACAGGGTAATAAAAATCCGTCCCGGCGCGATTATAGCGATAATTGCCGTTATAGCAATTATAGGCGTGACGGTTTCGGTTGTCACACGCAGGACAAGCCGTATAAAATCGGCAAAAATCGCCCAAAACAGCACTTTATCCGATACTGCCGCATCAGCCGTGACCGAAGAACCAAAAGAACCGCTTATAACATACGAATTTGGCGAAGGGACCGCCGAAATTCCGACTACTAACGACGCGGGCGCGGCAATTATTGTCAATCTTGAAACGCATAAGGTAGTGGCGGCGCGCAACGCCAACGAGCATTTTTATCCGGCGTCAACCACAAAGGTTATGACGCTCTTGGTCGCGCAGGAAAATATTAAAAGCTATGACGACACTTTCACCATGACAACCGATATTACCGACCCGTTATTTGTAGCCGAGGCTACGGTCGCGGGCTTTCTGAACGGCGAGGTCATTAAAATGACCGATCTGCTGTACGGCACAATTTTGCCGTCCGGCGCCGATGCCGCGGTGGGTCTTGCAACCAAAATATCCGGCGGCGAAGCCCAGTTTGTCGAGCTGATGAATAAAAAGGTTGAGGAATTAGGTCTTAAAAACACCCATTTTACAAACGTTACGGGGCTGTTTGATAAGAACCACTATACATCGGCTTACGATATGGCTGTAATATTGGAAACCGCAATTCAAAATCCGCTCTGCCGTAAAATTCTATCTACATACCAATACCGCAGCAATCCCACAAATAAACACCCCGACGGCGTTCCAATGAGTGCCACGCTGTTTAATTATATGTACGGCACTGAGCCTGAAACCGCAACTATCGTGGGCGGAAAAACAGGCTTTGTAAACGAATCCGGCTTTTGTATTGCGTCGTTCGGCAAAAACAATACCACAAATAACGAGTACATAGTTGTAACTCTGAAAAATTCCTCGCGCTGGCCCGCAATCCACGGACAGATAGATTTATATAAGCAATTCGTACAGTAAATCGGATAACAAAACATTTAATAACTCATACTTACAAACCGATACCCGCATTTACAGCAGACAACTGTAAATGCACCGATAATCGAATATTTTTTTATGTATCACTTCCCCCAATTGCGTGAAACATTCATTTCACGCAATTGGGGGCATTTTCTTCTGTGGTGTCTATGCCCTATGTCCGTTCTTCTGTTGCTGCTACAATGGATTGGTGTAAACGTAATTCTACTTTAGTTCAAAAAGTCTTTGATGTCCTTAATGCTTTACCTGATTTTGCCGATATGGTTTTAGATACCGGGCATTCTCGTTTACATGAATTAAACCGTTATGCTCCTTGGATTGATGATTATAATAAATGTTTAGTTCACGGTTTCCCCGGTGAAAAGGTTAAAGATTTTATCACTTTGCCTAGCGGTGAAATTTTAGAGACAGTTAAAATTATTGCTGAGGTGTGCTGATATGGTATCTGCTAGTATTGATATATGTTTCTTTAGCTCGAAATCTTCTGAACTTCATTTATCGCGCTGTTTTGATAATTATTCGCAGGCTGTTGAATGGTATAATATTGTTTTGCGAGATTTAATCGTTTCTCGTATTTCTTCTATTTCTTTTTTTGTTGATTTGTCCCTTTCTTAGGTTCCTTCGGCTTTTGCCGTTTGAATATACTTTTTGTTTCTAATTTATTAGGATTGGAGGTGTTTTAATGGAGACTTACACGGTAATAGGCTATCAGCGTAAAACGGGTACATTTAACGGAATAAACTTTGATAATATGGTTTTTTCTTGTACTTCCCCGGCTGATGATAAAAAAGGTGAAGTTGGTGAAATAGCAACAATATTAAAAGTAAAAACTTCTCTTTTGGAGTCTATCCCGGAAATCGGCGATACTGTCTCCCCTGTTTATGACCGCTTCGGTCATATTATTGACCTGCGATAATTTTTAGGAAAGGAGAAAAATTCTATGAATTTAATGGCTTTGACTGCTGACGGTGCAGCTACACCTACGGCTATGGAAAGTTTTCTTTCTAATATCGGTACTTTTTTTACAAAGTGTATCGGTTGGCTTGGCACTTGTCTTGACACCATTACTGGCAATCCCGCTTTGACTGTGTTGTGTCTTGCAATGCCTATTTGTGGTTTTGCGGTTGGTTTGCTCGGTCGGCTTATTCGTGTGAATTAAGGGGGTTAGAATGACTATGGCAGCTTTTCTTACAGATATAGGCACATTCTTTACACAGGCTATATCGTGGCTTAGTACCTGTTTAACTACTATAACAGGCAATCCCGCTTTAACTGTTCTTTGCCTTGCAATGCCTATTTGCGGTTTTGCTGTTGGTTTGCTCGGACGTCTTATCCGTGTAAACTAAAAATTTGTTTGCGCTCTCTCCTTCACCGGAGGGGGTGCATTTTTTGGATGTGATTTAATGAAAAAAATTAAATTTTTCTTTATTCGTAATTATCAGCGTTTTTTACGCTTTTTGATATCTTTCTCGGCTATTGGTTGTATTTTGGTTTCTTCGTTTGCTGTTGGTGCAGTTTCTTCTTTTACTCCTAAGGTCGGTGCTCCTACTTATTTATCTGTCAATACTTTTGATGGTAAAACGCTTGTTTTTACTACTGAGGTACCAAACGGCGCTACTTTTGGTGTTCGTCCTGATGGTAGTGGGTTTCTTTCTTATACAAATTTGCCTGAACCTTATCCTGTTATTGCTTCACTTGTTCAGCGTGTTCCGTTTTCTTTTTCTGTTCCCTCTGATAGTTATTTTCAAAGTGATTTTATTTTTATGGCTACTGTTGGTTTTGTTGGTCTTTCTTCTACTTCGGATTTTGATGATATTTCTTTTTCTTTGCATTGTTCCGACGGTTCTGTCGTTCCTCTTTCTTGGAAATATCGTTTTGTTGGACATAGTATGTTAGATGTTTCTATTCCTTTAACTAAAACGGCGGAATATATTGAAATTTCTTTCAAGTATTCTCCGCCTGTTTCTGCTTCTTCTGCTCCTCTTCGTTTTCTTAAATCTTCTTTTACTTTTAAAAATTCTGTTTACGGCTCTGCTCAAGAATTTGCAGGTTCTAATATTTTCGCGTTTTTAGATGTTATTGGTTCTTTTTTCTCTTGCACTGTTTCTTTTCTTTCTTCTTGCCTTGCTATTATTGTTGCCAGTCCTGCACTTACTATTCTCTGTCTTGCTATGCCTATATGTGGTTTTTCTGTTCTTTTGCTTAGACGTTTCATTCGTACTTAGGGGTGATTTTATGAAAAGTATTAAATTTTTCTTTATTCGTAATTATCAGCGTTTTTTACGCTTTTTAATATCTTTCCCGGCTATAGGTTTTATTTTGGTTTCTTCGTTTTCTGTTTTTGCTTATGATAGTCAGCCAGATGTTAAATTATCTTCTATTG
>OOIG01000408.1_pt1 | contig 37800 bp, 58 predicted proteins | sample 1692091 | NCBI WGS metagenome assembly OOIG01 (sample SAMN06348188, study PRJEB24527) | human gut metagenome | biome: human gut; feature: ankylosing spondylitis patient; material: feces | host: Homo sapiens | place: China | collected 2015-10 | reverse complement strand
TACATCGGCTAGTATATCAGCCTTCCAAGCTGAGGAGGTGGGTTCGATTCCCATTACCCGCTCCATGCAAAAAGAACGTCATTTCGTTGAGAACTGACGTTCTTTTCTTTATCATGGTAACATTTTTGGTAACACACCGCTGAAAAACAGCTTTATAAACGCAAAAACAGCCCCGAGGAACCGTCAGGATCCCCGGGGCTGCTGCTATGTATGGCTTTTTTGGCTGGGCGACTTACTTTCCCTGTGCCTTCAACCTATTGGGCATCGTCACTCAGACAAAGAGACGATCTTCCGCATTACTAGCTCATACTCTTTCGGGTACACCAGCTTTATTGCGTTCATGTGTCTGTCGAGCACCTGCATCAGACCGCCGAAAGGAACAGAGCTGGCAGCCGCCACAAAGTCGCTTTGTGGTTCCGCTGCTGTGGAGTACTCCGCCGCATAAGTCGCGGGCGGCAATGCCTGGGTCTGCGTTTCAGGTGCGTGTGCTTCTTCCAGCTCGTCCCGCACAGTGCAGAGGGCGGCAAGCTTTTCCACGCTCTGCCAGTTCGTTTCTTCGCATTTCAGTTTGCGGATGTGTTCGTTGATCTCCACGATGTCCATGCTTGCCGCCCTCCTTATCACATATTGTTCAGGATGTCCAGAGCACGCTTGTATGCGTCACGCTCGGCGCCGGTTGCGTCCTGCATCATGTTTTCGATGTCAGAAATCATCCGCTCCCGACCATCGCCGCGCGAGTAGTGACCGCGCACATAGTGCCGCCCACGGTTTGCGTAGCTGTTGCCTCGGTTATAGTTTTCGGTACGTCCGTAGTTGCCGCGCATATCAGCTTCCCACTCACAAGCGCGGCTATAATCGCCGTCCTCAAGCATCATGATCTTGTCGATGTTCTTGATGGTGTCGGTCAGCTTGTGCACGGTGTCCAGCGTGCGCTCGTTCAGGCCGTTCTTGGCATCGCGGTTGTACTCGTCCAGCTCCTCGCAGAGCATTTCACGCAGATCATAGAGATTCTTACTCATGTTGTACTCCTTTCCTTATGCTACCCGCTCAACGATCAGATTGCTGTTTGCAATGCTGATTGCCTGCGTGCTAGTGTTTTTGAGCGCCACAGTAACGCAGCAGCCCCGGGGGACTTCCACGAACACCGCCGTAAAGACGTTGCTGTACTGATCCACTGCCGCGGGGGTAACAATTGCGGTTGCGCTGTTGAGCGCCTCTCCGCCAACAGCCAGCGCCACAGAGATAGCGCCCACAGTGCCGCCGGTAGGGATGGCGATGTTGCCGCCAAAACTCACTTTGAAGCGCGCAAAGCACTGCCCATTGGTCAATCCTCTTAATGTTACAACTCCTGCGCCCTCTCTATGAACAACACAGGAAGAACCTTTTACAGACGTCTCAGTTAAAGGAAGATTCCCTCCTGCTGCCACAGTCTGAATTGCGCTTGATGTAAATTCAGCCATATCCAAACTCCTTTCTGAATTTTAGTTGTTATGTTTGGTCTTTTGATTATTTCCTTTTACCACTGGAATTTCAATGCAATCAGAATCTGACCACCCACGGCGTTTTCTGTCTGCAAGCGTTTCCTTTTTTATCCCAGTGATTTCAGCCCATTCAGAAACGGTCTTTGTTTTTCCTTTGTATGTGATAAAAACATTCCGTCTTGTATTGTTGCTTTGCTGCTTTGCAGTAACCCAGCGGCAATTCTCAGGGCAATAGTTTCCATTGCTGTCTATTCTGTCAATCGAAAGATTTTCAGCATATTCATTTTTTAGCGCCCATTCACGAAACGCTATAAAAGATTTTGCCCATTCTTTGCATACCGTTATGCCACGTCCACCGTAAAAAGGATAACTGATGTTTTCTTTTCGAAAGCAGCGTTCTTTCATTCCGCGCCATATCGAATGAAGCCTTTTGTCCGAATCTTCGTATATCCGACACCGTTTAGAAACAAGTTCTGCTTGTAAGCATCCACACGATTGGGTTCTTCCTGTTTTTAGACTGATACCATTTATGGATTTGACCGTGCCACAGTCGCACTTACAAATCCACCTGGTTTCATCTTTTTTACATTCAAAATCCCTATGGAGCACGACCAGTCTTCCAAATCTCATTCCAGTTAAATCAAACAACTTTGACATAATACAAGCTCCTCTTTATCTTAATTAAGCTTAATTAAATTATAGCATATTCACGGCTTGATTTCAATGCAAAATTGTGTTAAACTTAATTAAATTTTAGGAGGTGCATTATGAAAAATAACGACTTGAAGAACCGGGTAAGATTTTCAACCACCCTGCGTCCCGATGTGGAGCAGGCATTGAAAGAACATTCTCAAAAAAGCGATATTCCCATCAGCAAAATTGTAGACAAAGCTCTTTCCCAGTATCTGAAACTTGAAGAAAAGCACTGAAAAAACGCCGGGACTACTGCCCCGGCGCTCTGGTTTGCAAAATCAGCTCAGGGGCTGAACAGGCTACAAATTGTAGTCAGTTGCCGTTATTCGGTTAGGCGCAACCGTTGCAGCCGCAGCCGGTGCCGCATCCATAGTAAATGGCGTTAGGGTTGGGCACCTGATAGGCAGGCACGGGAGCTTTCTGCTGCAGAGTCCCGATGATCTGGTTGGTCTGCGCGTTCATCGCGGTGGTCAGGAGCGCGCTCTGGCGTTCCTGAGAAGCAGCCCGACGCAGCTCGTTGTTCTCGCTCTGCAGGGTGGCGATCTTATCATTGGTCAGGAAGTCGAGCACCGCGCGGGTGTTGCTGTTCTGATTCTCGATGATGTCCCGGGTGTTGTTGTTCATGGTGTTCTGCGTTGCGCAGAAGCCCTGCTGCATCTGGTTCCGGGTGTCGCACTCCTGAGTGGCCAGATTGTAGTTGACGCCCTGGATCGCGGTCTGGGTCTTGCAGCAGCAGTCTGCCAGCTGTGTAGCCAGAGCATTCTGCCCCTGCATCAGCGCAACGTTGGTGCTGTTGAAGCCCTGCTGCATGGCGTTGGTGACACCGTTCAGGCCCTGCTGGACGCCGTTGAAGCCCTGAAGTATCCCGGTGTTCATGGCATAGAAGCCATCACACAGGCCGCTTTCCAGCCCGTTCAGCTTGTTCATGACGCTCTGATTGTCGAAACCGCGCTGCAGGTCTGCCTGCGTAACTGCGCTGGTCATGTAAGGCGATGCGCCACCCATGCCCATACCGCCGCCCCAGCCAAAGCCGCCCATGCCGCCCCAGCCGAACATACCGAAAATCAGAAAGAGGACAATCCAGCCCATCCAGTCGCCGCCCCAGCCATTACAACCATTGTTATAGCTGTTGTTGGCAGGCTGCACCGGCATGGTCAGGACTGCGCTATCGGAAGATAAAGACATAATCTTGCTCCTTTCGTGTTTTTTGAAACATTTATTCTAAATGCGGCCGCATTTTAGAATCCAAACATATTTTTCATGCCGTTAAGCATCGGGGCAATCTGCTGTGCTCTCTGCTGAATGGCGTTGAGCTGCTGCTGTGAGAGCTGGCCGGAGGTGAGCATCTGGTTTATCATATCCTGCGGGTTCTTGCCCTGCATCTGGCCCATAAACTGTTGAAACTGCCCGCCAATAGGGTTCTGGGTCTGTCGGCCCATCGAGTTATACAAGCTGCTGCTCATCGTTTAGCTCTCCTTTTTCGGTTCTGGTGCTTCCTGCTTCTCCAACGCCGCCAGCTTTGCCGCCAGCGCGTCGAACTCCTTACGGGTGACATACTCCCCGCTTGCAGCTTGCACGGCTGCAAGCGACGCTTTGGGGCCTCCGGTGCGTTCCTTGTAGTCGTAGATGCGGAGAGGGAACGGCCTGCCGTCCTGCCCAACTTCTTTGATGTAAAAGGTATCGGAATCAGCATCCAGTAAAAGCACCCGGCTCCCGTTGGCGACCAAATAGCCCCGGGCCGCTGCTTCGCCTTGCACCCAGATAAAGCCGCTGTCAGTCGGTGCGGCCTGCCCCTGCATTTGCCCCTGCATTGTCGGTATCATGACGGGCTGGGGCTGGTACTGTGCCGCCCTGAGCTGTTCAAGCTGCCCCTGCGGCTGTTGCGGGTAAAACACTTGAGGGTATCCGTTATAAATCGGCATCGTTTTCCTCCTTGTACCAGTAGTAGATCGGGCACTCTCTGCCGCTGTCCCAGCTGTCCCACCACTCGCCGTTGACCACAGCCAGAACGTGACCGGAGCAGCCCAAAACGTAGACCCCGCGCGGGCACTCCCTTGCAAAATCCTCCACGGTGTAACAGGTGGAGCAGTCCGCATCGACAAGCCTGCGCTTGAATCCGTGCTTCTGGAGGTACGCGCCCCATGTGCGGTTAGCGCTTGGCATATCGCCCAACGCGTAGCCCATCATTGCAAGCCCTACATACGCCTGCTCCCAGCTTTGCCCGGTGGCAGCTGCAACGGCTCGCACTGCACAGTCTCCGACGCTGCTGCCGCGCGGGTTTGGGTTGAACTTGTGCCACATGAGCGCCCCTCCTTTTGCGGTTATCGTACCAGAATGCCACACCGGGAGAGACAACGAGCGTCAAACGAAGGACAAAAAAAGAAAAGCGCCCACACGGCACAGGGTCGTATGAGCGCTCAAACATTTGCACGCAACGCGTATAAAATTTTCGAAAAGTATTGGCAATTACACGCAATGCGTGTATAATAAAGACAGTGAAAGACCCCGCACAAACACATGGAGACATAGAGGTAACAATTATGAAAAAGCTCACTGCTGACGAGTTCGCAACCAAGGTTATGGCCACCGGTACCGAAATCGAGTACGACAACGGCGTTTGGATGATTTACGCGCACCTCACCGATGATGGCGACGTCAAGACCTCTCATCTGGACGCTCGCGACCTGATGGTCACTACCAGCATCGAACTCTCCGATGAAGAGGGCGAGGCACTCATGAACGGCAATCTGGATGACGTTGAGAGACAGGCCGTCGTGGAAGACCTTTACCCGAAGTATCTTGAAGCTCTGGAAGATATGGAGTAAAGAAAAGTCCCCAGCCGATGCGCGAATATCGACCGGGGAGATTTAAGAAGGAGAAAAGCAATGTACACAGCTGAACTTTTTAATATGGCAGCCGACCCGGAAACATCCCGGGCAGCGTTCCTCAACAATGTCACCCTCAGCATCCAGGATAATGCCGACGGGTGCGTAGATCTGGATGCCGAGAAGGCAAGATTGTCCACCATCTGGGACGTGGCGCATCTGTCTATGCGAGAGCTGGTAGCCCGCACTGGTCTGTCGCAGACCGCTTTTGCAAAGCAGGTGGGCGTCCCACTGCGCACTGTGCAGGACTGGTGCGGTGAAAAGCGTGCGTGCCCCACATACGTCAGCTTTTTGCTGGCGGAGCATTATAAACTGCTGTAAAACAAAAAATCCCCCACTTTGCCTACAAAGTACCCCGCGTGGAACGCAGGGCTTTGGCAAAGCAGGGGATTTTTTGTAAAATCAAGAGCGGAACCGCCCACCGGCAATGCCGCTCTCTACAAAGGCCGTAGCCTTTCAAATATCCGCCCTAATGCGCTTCTTCGAGAGGCCGGGAGGATTTGTTGAGATTATTATACCACAAATCGTGCAAAAAGAAAAGCGGCAGACCCGAAAGCCTGCCGCTTCAATGCGTTTCGTGAAAAATCGCACCCAATTAAAATTATGATATCACACACTCAGCATTTTATCAATAATTTTCAGCCTATTGCCGATTGATGTCCGACAATACGGCACACGCGCTGCAATATCAACTTGGCATAGCTGGTCAACGTACCGCAACCGGGCGATTTTCCGGTCATACCTCCCAAGCGGCGCACGTTTTATCACAGCTTTTATCTGTTCTGCATTAAGCCCTTGCAACGCTGGCGGAAAGACTATGCGAGCCGCCGCCACGGGCAGCACCGAGCCAGAAGGGCTGCGGCAGCTGTCCGGCGTTGCGCACCATCACGGGGACGTTACCGAGATGGTCAATTTCGCCGCATCTCTTGATTTCGCAAAATCGTTTCTGCTCGTATGTAGTGCTTGCCATAATAATCTCCTTACTGCTTTTGCAAGGCTGCTTTTGCCCGGTCAAAGAAAAACTGAACGGCCTTGCTCATGGTCTCCTCGGTGATTGCCCAGCTGACCAGCTTGCCCCACCGGCTGTTGTCCAGATAGTGGCGCAGCATCTTGACGCACCACGCCTTGCGCTCTGCGCCGCGCTTGGTGCCCTGAATCTCACGCTCTGCTTGGTCAATGAGATTGAGCACAAGCGTCTTGACAGCTGCGCCGTAGCCCAGACGGATGCCGCCAAGGACGTAGAAAACGAACCCGCCCATCATGAGCAGCAGCGCCGCCCATGCGGGGAGAACAGACAAAAGCTTAGTTACCAGTGTTTCCATGCTTGGTTACTCCTTCCATTAAGTAGTTGTCGATTTTCGCCTTGCTGGCTTGCATGGCTGCCACGTTGTTTCCGGTCAGCTGCGATTCCAGCAGGGCACGGACGGCTTCAAGCGTCAGGCGGTTCACCTCGTCGATTTCTCCAAAGCGCCCAAGGTCGCGGGTCAGGGCAGCACCATGCTGCAGCTGTCCCTGTTCCAGCGCACCGATGCGCCTTTCCATCTCGTCCAGACGCTTGTCCTGTGCCGCGTCCGGCGCTTGTGCCTTTTTGATGTACTTGTGGATGATGTCCAGCACCTTGTCCAGCGTGATCGCCGCTGCGCACACGCTGCCAAGGATGCCCAGCACCCAGATAAGAGCTTGTTTTTCGGTCATTTGCCCTCCCGAAGACGGGTCAGACCCTTCTTCGCAATGATTTTCGGGTAGTTGCGGGTGGTGACGTTCAAGTCTACGTTGCCGGAGATGCCAGGCACGTTGCCCTTGCTGGTGTGCTGATGGGCATTATACTTGAAATCTACCTTCGGCGTCTTGCCGGTGTAGTCGGCCAGCCAGACGTCCCACCGAGAAGACAGCCGAGCCATGTCCAGCTCGTACTTGTAACCGGTGTAGGTGTACAGTTGCGCGTAAAAACCCATCCGCTCCACCTGTTCCAGCGCGTAAGCGGTAAGGTTGGACAGGTCAAGCGTGGACAGCTGCTTGAGCTTGTTTTCCTCCACGTCCACCGCAACCGGCAGGGTCAGCTCCTTGCCGTACACCGCCTGCCGCAGCAGGGCAAGCTCTGCATCGGCCATCGCTTCGCTGGTGGCGTAGGTGTAGTAGTAGACCCCCACGTCCAGCCCGGCAGCCCGGGCGTTGCGGTAGTTGGTCTCAAATGTCGGGTCGACGTACAGCCCGTCCTTGCGTTTGCTCAGCTTGCTGTTGGTGGATATTGTCTTGAGCATGACCCCCTTGTAGCCCGCCGCCTTAATTTTGCGCCAGCCGTCGAGGGTGATTTTGCCCTGATACCGACTCACGTCGATGTAGCGGTAGGGTGGTGCGCCCTCCCAGCCGGGAGGAGCGGCGCTCTGGGTGTCCACAGTGGACACGCGGGCAGGCTCTGCGGTGGAGTTGTCTGCCGCTTCCTTTGCGTGGGCAAGGGCAGAAAAGAAGCGGGAAAGGAAAGTCAGGAGGTTCATGATGTCACGTCCTTTCGGATTAAATTTAATTTGCATAGTAATCTACGTCAAAATGAACAAATTTTGATTCCGAATCTGGAAGCTTTAAGTTTAATAACCCGCCGCCGATATACAAATACGCTAAGGCATTCGGGATGTCATATTGAGTCTTGCTAAGAGACACAAAAAGTTCTTTCGCGTTTGCCGGACGTGTCCGTTGGCTTACAAAATTGAAATTTAAATTCGTTGTAGTTCCTTTATATAAAGCAGCAAACTCCAGCTTACAATAACGACCGCTTCTATAAATTCTGTTGTATTTTATATCCCATAAGCTTGCTTCGCTACTAGTAGCCACTGCTATCCCCGGATTATATACAATCAAGCCATCAGGAACACCATCGCAGTATACCGATAAAGAATCCGGGGATAGTGATTTAAAATTAGTATTCCACTTTTCTTTTCCAACATTGCTAAACTTTGGTTTTTTTCCGTTGAAAAGTGAGCCAACGTCTGGAACAGATACACCAAAACATTTCAGATTTTGATTTTCTTTCCCGTTTGAAATATAAAAAAGTACAGGAACATCGTCTATAACGTCAGAATTTATATATTCGCTATTGTATGAGTTTCTGAATCCGGAGACAATAACATTCAGCTGACCATTTATATAAATGGCTGTTTCATACGTGTCGTTAAAGCACTGAGATAAGTATGCGCTTCCGTTTGCGCGAAAATATATACTTCCTTTTACAATATCGGAATTTGCAATCCATGCGTGAATTTTATCGTAAAAATTACCACCATATCTATCATAAATCCCGGTGTGATAGTTGACAATGATCGTATTCGAAAAATGAGAGTCGGACGTTTTAATATCAACTCCGATGGATTCTGTGCTCGGAATGCTTGTTCGAATCAAGCAGCTGTCAACTAAAAGTTCATATCCGGCTATATAATCTATTCCAACTGTTGTATTAAAAATTTTCAATCCATGTAACCGAAAATTTGCTACATATGATATTTTGACGCCTGTAGAGACAGAAAATGCATTCCCAGCAGAAAATCCGAGACCAGAAATATATCCAGAATTTGTTTTTTCAGATGTGTTTATGCCCATAAAATGCGTCATTTCTTTAAGAGGGATGATAAACGCATTTTCTCCGATAATTTTTATATCAAAATTTACACTTAAAGGTTTTGAAATTCCATAATTTCCGGCCGGAAAGAATATAACGGATTTTTGGACTCGTGCATACGCAAAGCAGCTTGCTATGCTTTCAGTATCATCAGAAACTCCGTCGCCTTTCGCGCCAAACATTTGAGGTGTTATATACGAATTTGAAATATATGGCAAAAATTCAGCTGCAATTTTTGCCTCTGTAATCGCTCCATCCTGCACCGTTGTGGTCGCTTCCGGATGTTCCGTCAGCCATGCCTTGATGCTGGTATCAATGACATCATCCTTGAGGTTGAGTCCGCCCTCATTTAGCACGTCAATGCGTTTGCGTTCAGTTTCGAGGTCAGTTTTGTCCGCCTTTTTGTCCTCCAGCTTGCTCACTGCTGCACCTGTAGCTTTGGCGTCAGCGGCCTTGCCGGAGAGGGAGAGGGTGGGGTCGATGGCTTTCTGGATGTTTTCGCCCGCCGTGGTGGCGAACTGCTCCACATACTCGCCCATCTGGGCGAGATCCTCGCGCACCTCGGATGCCATGACGGCTTTGCGGATGCCGTCAATTACTTCTTTAAACGGTTTCATCGTCTGCCTCCATCGTTTGCAGCGCATAAGACTGCACATCAGATGCGTACCCCTTGAGCGTGCGGCTCAGGTCATACGCTGTGGTTGCTTTGCGGGCGCTCAGCGCCTGCAGGTCGGATATGCTGGAAAACTTTTTGCCGAATGTAAACACCTTTTTGTCCGGCTTGTCCAGTGGCTCTACGAGCTTGTTGCAGTTGATCCACACATCAATGCCATGGGGCGCGGAAATAATGTGAGTCAGCTTACCGAAAGCGATCCTGTCCACGTCCACGCCCGCGTCCCTCAGGTCTACGGCTTTCACTGTGATGCCGTCAGCAAGTCGTAAGTACTTGCCAAGCTCCATGTCCGCCTCGTCCTGAAGGGACTGCTGGGTGTTTGACGTGCCGTCCAGCACAAGATACCGGGTGATAAGTCCGTACAGCTTCTGGGCGGTTTCATCGTTGGCGGTGGCGGTCAGGGTGTTGGTGGTCTCCCACAAAAACCAGCCGCTTTTTTTCTTGCCGATGGCTACCACGCGGGTAACAATGTCCTCGGCCTTTACATAGCTGGTAAGGTCAAGCAAGTTCGTGCCGAAGGTGATGCCCTGCACGTTTTGCTCTGTCGCGTCCTGTACATAGTCCAGATAGCGTGCTCTCTTGTTCAGACCGGGGAACAGGGGGTAAGGAATCGTTTCGTTCCGGGTTACCAGATAGCCGCCGTACACGTCCACAAGCTCGCTTTGCAGGATGCCCCACGTTTTGCCGTAGTTCTTGCCGTCGCCGAACTCGTGCAGCTCCTCCACAAGCTGCGTGGTGTAGTCTGCGGACTTTTCCCCGTTGACGTACACGTTGACCGTGCCGTCTTTTTCCGTTTTGATGCTGTACGTTGTGGATTCGGTGTCCTTTTTGGTCACTTTAATGGTTCCGTCAAAATTATAAGTCTCTATTGGCGTAGTGATGGACGGGGTTACAATGGTCTGCTCTGCATCGTAAGTCTTGCTGCCCTGAGAGACTGCGTTCCGGCGGAGGGTAAACTGGTTGTCTCCTGTGCGCCAGACAAGGTAATCGGTTCCTGTATGGATCTCGTTCAGCGGCCAGTTTTGTGCTGATGGGGTCTGTACATCTTCATAATCTGAGAAAATGTAGGAAAAACTCTTTTCAAGGCGGTTCCCGTTTTGGGAGTACAGACCCCATTCCTGGTAATAGTCGCCCTGCGCGTCCGGGCTGCTGGCCTTGTAGTCCAGCTTCAGATAGCACTTTTCGGCTACCGGCACATACCGCTTTTGCTCCTCCACCGTGACGTTTCCAATGCGGAAGCTTTTATAGCTGTCTGTCAGGCTGGTGTGATTCTTACAGAGGAAATCCAAAAACTGCCGGATGGTCACGTCCTTGGCGGTGTAGGGCGGTACATCGGTGTCGTTGAGATAGGCAAGCTCACCCTCACAGTACACCTTCTGCCGCAGCAGAAAATCTTGCTCGTGGTTCATGACCCGGCCTTGCCAGATCTCCTTGCCGTCCTGCTCCACGGATACCACCGTTTTCAGCTTTTGCAGGGCGCTGTGCGCCACATTGCCCAGCGGGATGGTAAATTCCAGACTTCCGGCTTTGCCAAACTCCCGGGTCAGGGTTGGGCTGATCAGCTTTGTGGTATCCAGTGCAGAACTGGGAGCATAGATGCAGACCCGGTTTTTCCATTTGTCCACTCCGTCCTGAACACCGGCATAGATCTTGTAACTCATAAGCTTGCTCCCAGATACTTGATGGTGATGCTGCTTGCCGCGGTGGCGGTAAAGGTCAGGGCGACGGTTTCGCCGTCCGGGATATCCAGCCCCTCCAGATACTGCCACTCGGTCGTTTTGGCAAGGCTGCCCGCATAGGACTTGTTGACCTGCAACGACACATTTGCCGCGCTTTCGCCGCGCTGGAAATAGACCGCCGCGGTGTGCGGTGCGCCGTAGATGACCACGTCCACCGGCGTATTGGCGGGCAGTGCAATGCTGCGGTAGTCCCGCAGGATGTCCGTTTCAAAGTTGATGTCATCCCACCGGATGTCTTGCGTGCCGTCGTAGACGTTGTACTTGTACGGATTACAGCTGCCGGTGATGGTGACCGTAGCAGAGAGCCGACCCGGCACGAATTTGACGTGCCACAGCCCCTCCCAGTACCACGATGGATCATCGTCAAACACGCATTGCAGCCATTTGCCCTCAAGGGCATTGTGCAGACGGCTTTGCAGTACTTTCCACAGCTTTTTAGGCGCGGTGCACAGCAGTTCCATGGTAATAGTGCGTTTTTTGTAGTGCACCTTGCCGTCCAGAGAGGTAGTAAGGTTGAGCAACGTGTCAGAGCCGGGTATCTGCACAAGGGTCTCGTCCGGCTCAGGCTCGCCGATGCTCGGGCTGCCCACCTTCATGTACAGCCCCCATGTTGTATGGGTGTTGTAATTGCCCAGCTTTGCGCTGTGGATTGCCATTTAAACACCCCTTTCTGCCCGCAGGGTGTACACGCCCATGCTGGCATCCATGTTTGTCGCAAGGCGCGGTGTGAGCATATCGGCCACCTTCTCGCCGTCCATGACAAGCTGCCCGGTGCCGATATCCGGCAGATGCTCGTCCAGCATATCGCGGATCTGCTGCAAAATGCCCAGCTGTGCATCCGCGCCGGTGGTCTTTTCCATGTAGCGGTGCTGCATCGCTGCGCGGGTAGAGAACTCGGTCAGGCTGTCGTACACGTCATGCCCGGCAAAGGGGCTTTCGTAGTGGCTCACAGCCTGCCCGCCGCTGCTGCTCTTGCCAAACTTTGCAAACAGTGCAGCGCCCAGCGCCACCACGCCCGCCACAATGGCGATGATTGCGGCGACCTCCGGGTTTGCCATAATCAGGCTGCCCACCTTTGCGATCAGCCCGCCTGCGCCCTCGGCGATCGTGCCAAGGCTGCCCATGCTCCCGGAAAGGTTTGCAATATCCGTGCCCGCGTTGAGGGCAAAGCTGCCCATGCCGGAGCCAATGGTGTTCAGCACACCCATGATCTTGCTGCCGACATCGGAAACGTTGATGCCCAAATCCTGAAACACTTTGCTCAGCCCGTCTACGCTTGTGGTAACGCCGTCCGCATCTGCTTTGATGCCGTTGGACATGATCTGCTTAAAAGCATTGAACGCCTCGCTCAGACCGCCGCCGGAATAAGCTTCGTTGATGGCTTCCAGCGCCTTGTTTGCCCAGTCAGACAGGACTTCGCGCTGCTCCTGCGACACCTCGCCCCACATCATGTTGACGATATCCAGCCCAAGCGCTGCCCAGTCCTGATTTTTCAGGTCGGTATACAGATTTTTTCCAATCTTGAAAATGCCGCTGTTAAGCTGCTGCTGCACCTTGCTCAGGTTTGCATCAATGCGCTTTTGGGTCGCCTTGATGCTCTTTTCGATGTTCTGCGCGGTCTCTGTTACCTTGTCCTGCACGCCGTCAATGTAGCTGATGACCTTGGTGTAGGTCTGCCGCACGCCGTCCACAATGCGCTCGCCGGTCTCGGTGGCGGTGGTCTTGATGTGCTGGCTGCCGTCCGCGTAGGTCTCCACAGCCTGCTGCGTAGTGGTGGTGATGCCGTTGAAGGTCTTTTCTGCAATGGTGGTCAGGGTGCCAAGCAGGGTCTTGGACATATCGGCGTAGACCTTCTTGGTCGTGGTGCTTATCTTGCCGTTCGCGTCCGTGACTTTCTTGGTCACAAGCGTATAGGTGGTAGCAACACCGTTGACCATCTCTTTGCCGGTCTCGGTGGTGGTCTCTGTAACGCGGTCTTTGATGTTGCCCGCTGCGTCCTTTACCTTCTCCTGCAAGGTCTCAACGCTTGTAGTCACAGCGCCCAGCGCGTTCTGTGCGGTGGTGGTGGCGGTGTGCGACACGGACGCTATGACGGTTTCAGTCTTGGATTTTGTGCCGGTGCTCTTGCCGGAAGAACTGGAAGGGCTTGTGACGATGGAGCTGCCGCCGCTCGCGGCCGCTGCTTCTGCTTGTCGCTCAGACCAGCTTTTGTTGCTTACGCTTTTGCCGGAAAGAGCGTTCTGCCGAAGCCGGTTCCTGTTGCTTTGCTTTTGCTGGTCTGACTTGTAGTCCTCGTAGCTGTCGTACCCCGCATAAGCATTTTTGCCCAGTGCCTTGTTCAGATAGTAGCTTGCCTTATCCAGTGCACTAACAGCCGCGCTGCCAAGCTGCCCAAACTTTTTGATGATGGCACTGATGGGATTATCCAGTTCAAGGATTGCGTTTCCGAGACCTTTCCAGCCGTCTTCCTTGTAGGCTTCCTGCGCTGCGACAACCATGTCGTTCAGGTGGCCTATCACAACACCGATGCCGGAGGAAAGGTCGCCGGTCATAAGTCCAGACAGCTGGCTGACGTTATCCTTCAGGGTGGATATACGCCCGTTCATGGTCTGGCTCTGGGTGTCCATGGCGTTATAGTAACGTCCGCCCTCCTCGCTGGCGGCTATGAGCGCCTGCGAAAGAAGGTTGTAGCTGATGGTCATTTTTTGGACTTCCTGCACCGATTTCCCGGTGTAGTCTGCCAAAATCTGATAGATATTGATGCCCGCATAGGCAAATTGCTTGATGTCGATTGTGGCAGCTTTGCCCACGTTTGCGATTTGCTGCAGGTTTGCAGCCATGCGGGATAGTTCGACGTTGCCGCCGCCAGTTGCGGAAACTGCATCGCCCAGTGCATTGATGACCTTGCGGGAATACGCAGCATTTTCGCCCGCGCTGATAAGCAGCTGGTTTGCCTGCGTCAGGGATGCCACGTCAAACGGGGTGCGGGCTGCGTCCTCCTGAATGGCCTGCATGGCTTCCTGTGCGGCCTGTGCGCTGCCCAACATATTGGTAAAGCCGGTGGTGTACTTCTCTATCTGAGCGTTATAAGAAATGCCCATCTCCACAAAGCCCTTTGCAAGACCTACCGCTTTTGTCCCAAGCGAGGTAAGCATATTTGCAAGGACAGTCGCTTTTGCGCTGGCTGCTGCAAACTGGCTTGCCATGCCAGAAACGCCGCTCCCGGCGGTGTTTGCGCTGCGGTTCAGCGAGTTTGCGGCGCTTTGCGTCTCTTTTCTGGCCTGCTCGATGCCCTGCTCATACTCGGAGGTATCAAGCCCCAAAGTGGCCATCAAATTAAAAATGTTCAGGTCTCACCACCTCCGTTCTGCTCTGCGGCTTTTTTACTGTCTGCAAGCGTCTTTTCCCAACACGCCTGCGCTTCTTCCAGCGTTGCTTCGTGTCGGCGCTGGGATAGTGGCTTATCGTACTCTGCCATGATCTCGCTGAAGGACTGCTCCACCGGCTGCCCCAGCGATACGGCACAAAGATAAAGCATATCAGCCGTATACAGCTGGTATGCTCTTGTGCGGTGGCGTTCGCGCATCTCGCTGATGACGAACCAGACGAAATACTTTATTCCGTAGGCGCGGAGATGCTGGAGGTCGGCGCGGCAGACGTAGTGCCAAAACTCAGGCCGTTCAAGTCGGCCAGCGATGACAAAAAATCCTGCATATCCTCCTGCATCACGGACTTGGTAAGCGCGGTGAACGCCTTGGGCAGGGTGTCCTTCTCGCCCTTTTCCAGCGTGTACAGCTGGTGCAGGGCGTTCATAGTGCGCTGCGGGTCAAGCTTCATCAGCGGCTTGATAAAGTCCAGCGCAGCCAGCGCAAACTCGCGCGGGGTCAGCTTTTTCTTGCCCTCTGCGGTTTTTGCAGGCTCTGCACCCAGCAGCTTCAGGGCGTTGGCAACAATGGTCTCCCGGGCAGCTTTGGTCTCCGGGTTGTCCACGTTGTCCTTTGCGTCCATGATCATGTGGGTGATGCCGTCCACCGCGTCATACAACTTTGGCAGGGCTTCCACGGGGTCAAGATTGATGGTAAGGATCATTGCTCTGCCTCCTTGACGTAGAACTCCATAGGCACCTTGCTGGTGTCGGTCATGTCGTAGTGTCCCTTCAGGCTCAGGTTGATGTTGCCCTTGCCGTCCTTGGTGGTTTTCAGCTCAAGGCCGCCATTGCTCACGGCCTTCATCAGCTTGACAGCAGCATAGCCGCCGCCGATCAGATTGCCGTGCCACCAGATATCCTGGAAGTCCTCGTTTTTGTAGTCCTCGCGGACGGTGATCTTGTTGGTTTCCACGTCTGCCGCACCCAACTCCAGCTTGATGGTATCGGCGCTCACGGTCATGCAGGTGGTAGACAGACCACAATCCCAACTGGTGATGTGCTTCAGCTGATAGGTGTTCTCGGGCACTTCGTCCAGATCCTCGCCCAGATCAATGGTGTTGGGCTTGCAGCTGACGGTGATACCGCCGGAAGTCAGGCAGATCATATCCTCCGCTGCAATGGGGGTAGTGCCCGCCGGGTCGAACTTCTTGAGCAGTGCGCCAGCCTGAAACTGAAGCTTTTTGAAAGCATCTGCCGAAATGGCGTGATACATTTTGTTCATGCGTTATCCTTTCTCCACACCACAAAGGATGTGACGTCAAAAGTAAGGTATGTGCACAGGTATTTTTCCGGTGGGTTGTCCATAGACTGCGCCCACGGGCTGCCTGCACATAAAAGGATCGCGCCGCCCTCGCACTCGATGGTAAGCCCATCGCCAAGGGCAGCGCGGATCTCGTCTGTTTTGCGGATGATGGGCAGCTTGCCGCCGTCCGCCGGATACCACAGCCGCGCGTGGAAGTTGCTGCTCTCGTCAAATCCCTTGGGAATTACCGGCAGCACCGTGATATAGGGAAAAGAAGCGCCCTGCGGCACGAAATCCTCCGGGTATACAGGAACATTGAACAGCGTAAAAAAGCTGTTCAGCGCCGTGGTAATGGCTTCTGCTGCGCCCATCAGGAAAGCACCGCCTTTTTGCACTGCACAACGGCAAGGTTCATCTGGCTTTCGGCGGGCGAAATCTTGTCGCTGCTCGCGGTGGTCACTTCGTAGGTCTGCCCATCGTCCAGCCGCTTGATGCGGTCGAAGGGGGACAGCTTGATGCCCTTATCCACATAGAGGGAGTAGGTGGATGCGGTGCCCTGCTGCTCTGCCTGCTGCGCTTCTATGGTCTGGTCGTGGCGCTCGATGGCAAGGAACTCCATGCCGTCCTCCCATGTGGTGGTAGAGCCAAACAGGCCGTCCGATACCAGCTTTTTGACCATGAAACAGAATCTCTTGGTGTAATTCTCCATCACGGTGAATTTTGTGAAATCGTTTACAGGCATTACAGTTTCCTCCATTGGTTGATCTCCTGGCGGTAGCGGGTGCAGCCGTCTGCGGGCAATCCATCCGTGCCGGTGGCCATGGTGCCGCTCCATCCGTTGAAGGACTGGGAAACATAGCGCCCACCGCCGGGCGTGGCTGCATCGTAGTCGGTGATCTTCTGGGCAAGCGCCACAAAATCAGGAGGGACGCGCATGGGCTGCACCGTGCCGGTGAAGGTTTCAGGGGTAAGGTCTCCGTCTCCCGCCTTGTGCACGCCGTCGTTAAAGATAGACCCGCACACAAGGAAATACTGCCCGGTGAATACCCCGGCGGGAACAGTATCTGCCGTGAAGGTAAATTCCCCGGCGGTGGGGTCATCGTACCGGTCAAAGAAGTTTCGCGTGTACACGCACAGTTCTGGCACAGTCATGCGGTGTTACCTCCCTTGTAGATTAGACCGATTCGCCCGGGGTGATGGTCTGGACAGAGATGCCGTCCAGATACTCGGCAAACAGGGTCACGCCGGTAATGGCAAAGCTTTCGGACACGGCGGTGGTGTAGTTGCCCTGAGTGTGGAAGCCGATCAGGTTGCTGGCCTCGCCTGCGGTGGTGTACACCAGACCAGCCTTGGCATAGTCGCTGTCGGAGGGGTCAACGTAGTACATCACGATGTTGTCAACAGGGGTGGCAATGACCTTGCCCTTTGCGATCTCGCCGTCAGACAGCAGGAAAATGGTGTTGTAGCCCATGAAGTCCTTGATGTACTGGAAGCCGTACTGGTTCTGGATGGTGATGTTTGCGGTGCCCAGATACTCGGCCACGTCCAGAACGTTTGCAAAGCCCACAACGCCGGTGACGGTGCGGTGCATGTTCTTGAACTTGTTCTCCACGCTGCCCTTTGCCATTGCCAGAGCCATCTGGAAGGTCTTGGGGGTGCCCTTCAGGCTGCCGGTGTTCAGGTACTTGTAGAATTTGTCAGTGACCTTGGCGGTCAGGTCGTACAGGAACTCGTCATCAGTCTTCTGGACAGCAACCTCGTAGCCGTAATTCTGGATCGCTTCCAGGGAGACGGCCTTGGCGTACTTCTCGATGGTGATCTTGCCGTAGTCCTTCTCTTTGACGGTGTACTGGCTGTAGGGGATCTCCTCGCCCTCTGCCACGGTGCCGCTCTGCAGGGTGCCCTGTGCGTACTTGCTCTTCAGCACAGTGCCGGGCTGCATACGGATGGGGCGCATAATGCCCATGATCTCCCGCAGATGATCCCAGTTGCGCTGGAAGCGGGTCACAAAGTCGATCTCCCGGGGGTTGACGGTGATTTCAGTGGTGGTAATCAGATTTTCTTTTGCTGCCATAGATTATTCCTTCCCGCCGCCTGTAAACAGGTCGGCATTTGCTGCAATCGCTGCCTGACGCTCGCCCGCGTCCTTGATTGCAAAAATCTGGTCTTTGGTCATTTTGGAACCGGTGTTTGCGGGCGGGTTATCCACCGGTGCGCCCTTGGTGGAGGTGCTGCCCACATAGTCGCTCCAATCGGTTTTCAGGCTCTCAGCCAGCTTGTCCGCGTTCTTCACGTTGCCCTTGCTGTCCAGTTCCATCTTGTCGATGTCCTCGCCAGACAAGCGCACGATGCGGTCAAAGTACTTTTCCAGCACACCTGCGGCCTTGAGCTGCTCCCGGAACTTGGATTCCTTTGCGGCTCTGGATTCCTTGGCGGTCTGCTGGGTCTTGTAGTCGGTCAGCGCCTGTTCTGCGGTCTGCTTACCGCTGTTGGCTGCGTCCCGTTCCTTTTCCGCTGCAACGCGGGCGTTTTTTTCGGTATCCAGTTCGTCCCGGAGGGCATCGGTCTCCTCGTGCAAGGCGTCCAGAATGGCTTTTGCCTTGTCATCGTTGGAGGTTTCGGCGTTTTCCAGAATCTTGCGGATATCTGCTCTTTTGAGTGCCATGTGTGTGTGTCCTTTCTGCCCTTGCTTGGGCTGCCATGCTTGGCAATCAGGTTATTTTGCCGGACGTGCTGCCGGTGTGGTGCCGCTTGCAGGGGTCGAACCTGCAACTACCCGGTTATGAGCTGGGAGCACTGCCAGTTGTGCGAAAACGGCATATAAAAAGCGGCTGACGCTGTGCGCCAACCGCTGGATATTAAATTTTAGAGGTAGAGAAGATACCCCAAGCAAATTTGAAGTTATTTTTCTCGCTTGTTTTTTACTCTCACCATTTCTGCCTTTATGCTTTCCACCTCTTCGGTGGCTTTGTGATATGCTTCATCGGCTTCCATCTGCCTTTTTGCAGCAGCTTCAAGCAATGCGCTCAAAGTTTCAAGTTCTGTCATGCTTTTATACCTCCTTGTTTCCTTTGAGTATTTAGTTTTTGCGTGCAACTTTTGTGATACATTCGACCGCCCAAAACTTCGCTTCCTGTAATTTTGTCATGCACAGACTTTTTTCTCGGCTTTCAGGAAGTGCGTCAAGCTGCGTTGCAAGCTCAAGGAAAAGGTCTTCTGCCTCGCAGTGCGCAGTTTTCACATCATCGGGCAGGAACTTTTCTTTTGGTGTTTTGAACATTTTCTCCAAATCCATGAATTACGCCTCCTTGTTCGCTTCTTCCACCGCAATCTCTTGCAGTTCTTTGATATGATCTTCTACCGCCGGGCGTAGGAAGGGGCGGGGAGCCATGCCCCGGGTAAAGTGCCATTTGCCGTTGAAGTCTTGCCAGACCCACGGCGTTTTGCGTCCGTTTCCCTTCTCTGCAAAGATACCGGTGCCCAACTCCACATAGGCGCTGTATAGCAAGTTAGAACCGATGGTCACGGTCTTTTGCGCTGCAGATACAACGTAGGTAATGGACGCTTTCAGCGCACCGCCCACATAGCCTTCTATTCCGGTGCTGTCTGCCGTGCCGGTGGGAACAAGCAGCTGTGCATAGTCCTGCACCTTCATGCCCCAGATGGTCAGCACCCGCTCCACCCACGCTTCCAGCGCTTCATGGAGTTGCGGGGTGTTGTCGGTGAATTTGATGTCGTAATCAAATTTCATGGCTCACTTTTTCTTCTTTCTGGAGATGTAGCCAATCCACGCATTGCCCTGTTCAAAAGTAACGCCATACGGCTTTGTTGTTAGCTGCATTAACTTGTCCCAGTCGCTGCGAGACATTCCTTTGAAATCAAATGCAACTTTTGGGCCTTTTTCCCAAAATGTTGTCATGTAAGGTTCAGAACCATCACCAGTTCTGTATTTGTTAAGGTCAACGCCAACTTGCTTTTTCACAAAGTCAATGGTTTCGTTGTGTGATTTCTTATATCTCGAATTGTCAACAATAGTCGCAAGCTTTCTTTGCCGTTCTGCTTCAACTTTTCTGTCGTCTGTTATCCAGCGGCCATTTACAAATGATTCAAACTTGTGCTCATCAGCGCTTCCGCCGCCCGCTCTCGCGGAGCTGCCCGAACCTCTTTTACTCACGGTAGTGCCTCCTCTCGTATTGAAATGGCTTAATTTTTGTGACATTCCAGTCAAATTCTGCCGGGCATTTGCCATACCACAAAATACTTGTCGGCTTGAGCCTGTCCAGCGCCACGCGGCAGTGCTTGGCAAAGCATTCTGCTTCGTATGGGTCGGACTGTGTGCCGTGGCTGGAAATGCTCACAATGCTGTTTGTCAGTTCTCCGTCAAAGCACCAGTCATAACTTTGCTCTCCGCACCAGCAGAGCGTTGGGATAACGTGAATGCCGTGCGCCTGCCAGTATGCAGCCAGCCAGTGCTTTTTGTAGTGCATGAAAAGCTGTACCGCAAGCGGCATATCGCTGTAAAGAGAAAAGTCCGGGGAGCACACAGCCCCAAACTGCTGCAGCAGAGGAATATACTTGTCCGGGTTGTTCCAAAACCGTTCAAACTGGTAATCATCCTTGTAAAAGTGAACGCCTTTTGTAGCCTTGTCTTTGGCTGTCAGCGCATAATTGACCGGGATCCATTCCAGTTTATCAATGCGGATATCCGTTTCTGGCTTGATAGCAGGGATGCCGTACTTGCCAACACCCGGAAATATCATCCGCTCGGTGTTTTCCATTGGCAGAATCACGGTTCATCCCTCCTAGCCTTACTTTTTCTTGAGCTTTTTTCCTGTTTTCCAGTTGTAACCACGTTTTTCCAGCGCACGGCGTGCTGCCTGTGTGGAAGGATTGTCAGGATGCCCTTTCGCTTTGCCCATCAAAACTTCAACACGGCTCTTTTCTCTGATTGTGCCAGACGCAACGCCCGCTTTGTATTCTGCAATAGCAGACTCTCGCCTTGCGGAATACTGTGCAGCGGCCTCGTGGGCTTCCCTTTACATTTTTTCCGTTTGGCGGCGTGTCAAGCCGTGAGGAATACGCATCTTATCGTCCATGTAATCGCTGATGGGCGAACTTAAGCCACGTTTTGCGAGAAATTCATCAAGCGTAGTCTTCTCACTGCTCGCCCTTGTAGAACTTCCAGAGCCTCGTTTACTCATTTTGGGAACTCTCCTTTCTGCGTTTTCGTTCTTTTGCCCGCCACATCTGTTCGGCTTCCGTGCCACCCTTTGCCTTGTACCACTCGGTATAGGTCAGTTCAGATGTGACCTCTTTTGTCATGTTGTCCCGCCGCATAGCGTTCTGCCGTGGGTACTTCACAAGCGCACCGGACACCTTGCACCGGCAGTGATAGACCATCTCCGGGGCTGCGTTGGGGTCTCCGGGGTACTGTATCTCGTAGCCCTGCACCTTAAACGGCTCGTCAAGGTCTGCGGTCTCCTGATCCAGCATGCGGTGCGTCTCGCGGGTGCGGTAGTCCAAAGTGCTGTTCCAGCGCTTTTGCACCTCAATGCCAAGGGCTTTGGCGTTGCGCAGCTGCTGCATCGTCCCGGCGTTCTGTGCGCCTGTAAGGGCTGTGATGGCGTTGTTCATCGCCCAGTGCACCTCGGTGTCTGCCATGCCTTGCACAGCCTGCACCGCAATATCATGGACGCTTTTGCCCTGTATGATGCCCTTTGTGACGTACCGGTTGAACACCCGGGCGTCGTAGGTCTTGTTACTCTCGCTCTTGATGCGCTTGTTTGGCACAAGCTTGGGGTTTTCCAGCAGCAGCCGCTTGACCGCTTCGGTGTTGTACAAGGTCAGGTTGAACGACACGGCTGCGGCTTGTTCCAGCTCGTAGAACGCCCAGTTTGCGCCAAGGGCAAAGATATCGTACTGTTCATCTCGCGCCAGCTTGTACGCCGTCTGCTGGGCTGTGGTGCACGTCTGGGTGATGTTGTCCAGCTTCTGGTGCATCAGCTCGGACTGGAACACCTGATTGCGCAACCATGTGCGGTAGTCGCTCTTGGTGATCTCGCCAGCTTTCAGCTGCTGCCGCTTGTGCTCGTCCAGCTGCTTGTATTTTGCGAGAAACTCGGTCAGCTGCTCGGTCATTTCCAGGCGGGCGGTTCCATATACCCGCAAAATGCGGCGGCGCAGCCTGTTCAGCTGCCGGGTAGAGATGCGGTCAAGTTCGCTTGTCATTCTTCGCCACCGCCGGTGTCCTTGTTTTCATCCGTTTCTTCCCGCTCTGCGCTCTCTGCCATCAGCGCAGCCTTTGCCTGCTCCTTCTGCTCCTGCGTCAGGTTGGGCAGCAATTCTATTGCCATCTCGTTGCCGATGATAGTCGCCTCCGCAAGCGCCATGTCTACTTGCTCCTTGGTGTTTGAGATGCGCACATGGGTGTACTGCGGCTTTGCGTCCGGCAGACCGGCGATCTTGAGCACCTGACGCACAAACTTGGTGATTTGCTGCTCAAAGTCGCGGGCGTTCTCGTCCAGCGGCTGATAGGCGGCTTCCAGATGGTCGTTGGTGCTGTCTGCGCTCACGCAATGCACGTCCAGCCCGCCGAAATCCTCATACAGGGAGCTGTGCAGCCGCTGCAGCAGGGTCTCCCGCGCCTGTGTGGGAATCTCCTGCGTGTAAGGCTGCACAACGCCGCCATTGCCCCCGGCGTTGTCTACGTTTGCGGCGTGGTTGAACCGCAGCCGCTGCATGAACTTGCGCAAATCTGCGTCATTCATGCCGCCGTAGTTGGAGATAAGCCAATACACCTGCGCACATTCGCGCAGATCATCGCAAAAGCCATTGACGATCAGGTCAATGTTGTCAATGTAGCCTTTTAGGTTGACAAGCGTGCTCTGCTTGGAGCTGCTGCCCCAAAGCGGCACAATGGGCAGCGCGCCGTACCCTTCACCCTCTACGATCTCGTCCCCGGCGGGGGTAGTGGTCGTGGTGGTTTTGTAGGGCTGCTGCTCGCCGTCCTGATGCAACAGGCGCTCTCCCTTGCTGTCCTCTGTGTAGCGGGTATAGCCGCTCTCCTCGTACAGCACCGCGTGCATGGGCTTGTCCGGCTGCAAGCGCCAGAACCGGATACCCGCCCGCATTGTGCCGTCCTTCTCATCGTACAGCGGCGCAAACTCGGTCAGCTTGAACACGTCCAGATGGTCGTTGTTCCAAAATCCAAAGCTTTCGCCGTGGATGCAAGCAAGATAGCCCAGCCGGTAAAGCTGCTCGTCAAAGCTTTCGCCCAGCTGCGCCTTTACATTGTCCGCGTCCGGCAGGGTAATGCCATTTGCAAGGCTGTATGCCACGCGCTGCACGTTGAGCCGGTGGAAGGAGTTGCTTTTCACGGTCTCCGGGCGGGCTCTCTTGGTGATGCCGTTGAGTTTGTAGTCGATATCGGCAAGCGCATCCAGAAAGTCGTCCACGCCGGTGTTGAGCTGCCTGTCGTACTTATCAGCCTTTTCAGCGGTACGCACCGGGGCGCTTGTAGCGTGCTCCGCAATAAAGCTTTGCACAAAAGCGATTTTGGCTGCGGGGTCGTTCTGTACCGCTTCAAGGTCTTGGTATGTTCTCACTTGCTTTGCTCCTTATTTTCCGGGCTTGTGCCACACAAGTTCCATGGCGTATCGTGTAGCGTCTATGTGGTGGTTATCGTGGTCTGGGTATCCGGGCAGCGGCTCGCCGTTTTTATCGGCATCATACTCGTACTCTGTGAACTCTTTCAGAGTGTCCGGGCATCGCACCGGGTCTATCACAATGGCGGTCAGGCTTTGCAGCCACTTCACGCCCTGCCCCACGCTGTTGGGGCCTTTCAGCGCTGGCAAGCACTTGATACCCCACGCGGTAAAGTCGGTGCAGCTCTTGTTTTCTGCGCTGTCTGCGGTCAGTCGCTCGCTCTCCGGGTGCTCCATAACGTGCCGGTCTTGCAGCATCTTGAACGTGTCCTCGTTGCGGGTACGCCGCACGGTAATCTCGTCATAGATATACAGGGTCTTGCGGGCTGCATCGTAGCTCATGCAGTTATAGGCAAAGGGGTCTGGATACCAGCCCCAGTCAATGCCGTGGTACTTGCGCTCAAATTTGGAAGGGTCTATCTTTTCTGCCTTGATGTTGGTGAAGATTTCCTTTCCGCAGCCGGTCACCTCGCCCAGATACTCGTGCTTGTAGGCGATCAGGTTGTGTTTCTTTAGATTTTCTGCATCATCAAGGAAACGCCTTCCAAGCCACTCCTGCGGCACCATCGTGTAGTCGGAGTGCTGGATGATCTTGCGGTCGCGCACTTCCAGAGCATAACGGTTTGCCCAGTTACGGGGTGATGCAGGCGGGTTGAAGCTCTTGAACGTGAAAGAGAAATCTCCTCCACGCAGACAGGACTGTTCCACGTTGCGGATTTGTTCCTCTCCGTCATACTGGTCTAGCTCTTCAAACCATAGAATGCCGATGTATCCGCGCGGCAGTTTGATAGATTTAAGCTTGCCGGGGTCATCCAGACCAAAAAAGAGAATCTTCTGACCTGTGTTTTTGTTTGTCATCTCCATTGGAGAGACCGTACATTTCCACGTTCCGGGTTCCAGCTGGTCTACTGCCCACTGCATCTGTGCATACACGGACGTTCGCATGGTATTGCCCACCTTTCGGATGCATACCGCGTTGCAATCCGGGTGCAATTGCAGAAGTTTGATAATGCAGATGCTGCAGAAGCTGGATTTTGTGGATCCGCGTCCACCCTTTTCCAGCGCTTCGTCTGCATCGCCTCTCATGATCTTCTGCCATGTCGGCAGGAATTGCGGTGCCAAAAGCTCGAACAGCCTGTTTTCGGAGACTGCCGGGCTTGCGCTTTCGTTTTCTTCTGTTTTTTCCTCTTTGTTGTCCCAGCCAAAGTTAAACTTCAGGCTGAATTGTGCTCCGTTTGTTCCATCCCGGTCGAACAGCCGCTCTTCGGAGTATTTTTCACACTGGGCTTTTGCGCGCGTAATCGTGTCAACAAACTCTTTTTTTCCTTGGTAGTTCATCAGCGCTTGTCGGGATGTAAAGCCCAGCGCAAGAGCCAGACCGGTGACAGTGGGCGGGCGCTGATGCAGATAGATTTCATTTCCGTACTTATCCAGAATCGGAGCTCCATTCGCGTCCCGCAAAAGCTCTCCTTCACAGTCAGCAAAGTAAGCATCTATCTTTTCCTGCATTTCTGCGGAATTTTTATATTTCGGCGGTGCGCCTACCGGATTCTTTTTCTTGTATGTCATTGCCACCACCTCTCAAAAAATCGCTTAAAACAAAAGCCGCCCACACGGACGGCAGAATATCAATATAAGCAGCGCTCCGTACATTCAGTTTTTTCGGACAACGTAAACGGTGGAGCGCCGCTGCATCCGGTACTTTCGCCGCCAGATGCCCGGCTATCTGCGCAGCCCCCTCACAGGGTACGCAAATGGCATTCCCGGCAGGGCTCAAACCTGCAGCCTGCGGTTTTGGAGACCGCTGTTCCATCACTTGAACTACGGGAATATAAAAAGCCGCCCTTGGAATCGAACCAGCCGTGTCTACACACACGCGCCGCGCTCCAAACTGCGCTCAGGCGGCATATAACAAAAGAAAAACCAGCACGTTTCCATGCTGGTTCTGCTGACGCACATCCTGCCGGGGGAATTATGGAAACCGGTGTACGGATTATGTGGCCTCCGGTGCGTGCGGAGGTTGTGAGGACAGGTAAGGATACCCTGCCACTCTACACGCAGCCACAAGCGGGATGTCAGCCCATGCGTCAGGTTGTCGCCGCTTCGGGAGAGCAGCGTGTCGGAGCCGTTAACCGGATTCGAACCGGTACCATCAAGGCTGTATATGCGCATTGGTTAAGTGCGCAGTGATATCAGAGATGTGTCACCAACGTTGTCCCGCCTTAACTCGGCGGCGCTCTGCCAATTGAGCTATAACGGCATAGAAGCAGCCCGCGAAACGAGAGGAAGAAAAATGCCAGTCAAGCCTTGGGAGGAAAGCATTTTTGGGGGATTCGTTTCGGAGGCTGCGTGGCAAGCTGCGCTCCGCTATGCGCGGTTCCGCTTATAGGAAGCATACCATATACGTCTTTCAATCGCAATGTATGTGGCATACTTACATAGTATTAGCAAGGTGTAATATCAGCACGTATCAAATTTGTCCCAAATGCGTGCCAGAAATTTTGCACCTTCTCTGACGTACAGAGATACTCTGTTTTCTTCTGGCAAAAGCAGCGATTTTGCAATTTTGGCTTGCTTTTGTCCTTCGATGTAATATCCGTAAAGGCAATCTTGCATCATTTTGCTGCTTTTTGTTTTTGAGATATAGCTGATTCTGTGAATTGCTTCAGCCTGCAAAGACTTTTTTTGCAGTTCCAGTGTTTTAAGCCTACGTTCTTCTACGTCTTTCTTTTCTGCGTAGCTTCCAACTTTGTCCCCGTAACCAGAGCCGCCGGGCATACCGCTTAGATTTGCCGTGCATCCAGTTGCATCATCTTTCAAACGCTTTATCGCAGTCTGTACGCTCACAATCTCTGCGTCAATGTCACGTAGCTGCTGGAACCACGCCTTTACCTCGTGGTAGTCCACGCCGGTGCGCGGCTTTGGCTGTTCGCTTTCAGGTGTCCATTTGCGTGTCATTGTCTCCCTCCTCTATTTCCCATCCGATAAGATCGCAGACGCAAAATCTTGTCTTTTCGCACCAGTGAATGACAAACCGCTCCGGTAAAGATGATTTTGGGATAGCGGAAGTCGATTGAAGATCACAAGAATCATCTTTCATATCTTTGATTGCCCACGCAACAGATCTTGTGACGCTTGTCTTTTCCTTAATTTCCGCTCCGCAGCATCTGCACTTGAAAACGCCGGTCATTGTCTCCCCCATTTTTGTCCTCCATTTCCTCGATCCAGATCTCCACTCTGGGTTTTTGCTTGTCGTAGTCCACCCGGCTGCCATCGTGGGCGGCAACGATGCAGCTGTTATCGTCTGCCAGCACACCGGCCTTTACCAGTATGTCGCAGGTGGCTTCGATCAGGTTTGCAAGGTCGACCTTGCGCCTGGTAGCCATGTAGTACACGCACCGCACGTTTACGAGGGCAGAGATAGGCTCAGGCGGGGCGCGTATCTGCCATAGACATCCGGTCTGGTATTCCTCAAACGCCGCGCTTGGGGCTACGTAGCGCCGTCCTCCGCGCCCTTGCAAGATGCGGGCACTGTTTTTCTTTGTGCGGGGGTCGCCGTAAAGGGTTAGCTTCATGACACGTGCTCCTTCAGCCACTCGATGCTCATGTCGTGGTCGATAAACATGAGCGTCAGCCAACGGTCGCAGGCAAGCCCCATGTAGGTGTAAATCAACTCCATATCATCCTCGGAGAAATCGGTATCCAGAAAAGCATTGATGCCGTCCCTCATATATTTGTGGAACTTTCGATTTCTCCACTCCTGTGAATATGGTGCGGTTTTAAATGCCGCCCGTGAAAGCCACTCCAGTACTTTGGCCTTGATGGCATCTTCCGTTCCGATGTTTTCCAGAATAATATACTGGTTTGTCCTCGGATGGACAATAAGCTCGTTCCGGTCAGTAATATAACTTCCCGGAAAGCACCTCTGGAGCTTGGCAATTGATTTTTCAATGTCAGTCATTTTTTCATCATCCCCTCCATTGCCAGTTGCTCGCACTGCTTTTCAGCTTCCCGGCGCTGCCGGTCATACTCAAACAGCATGTCGGCGTACTCTTTGCCCACCCGGCGGATGGTTGTCTCCAGCATCTCCGTCACAAGGTCGGTGTACTTGTCCGAGCCCTTGCGGCTGTTCTTGACAGCTTCCCGGGCTTCCCACAAGTCGGTGAGCTTGTCCCGCCTGTCGGCGGTGATCTCGCCATAGCCGTAGGCATCCTGGATCTGCTCCATGCTTTCCCAGCCTTCCAGCTCAGCAAAGGGGTCAGATTCAGCCTTTGCCATGCTGCGGGCTTTGGTCTTTTTCTTGACATACCGGGTCAGGCCATCCTGAATCACGGCGCGGGCATCGTCCATCGCCTTGCGGACGGCCTTGGCCTCCCGTTCTTTTTTGAGCTGGTCCGGCTGATTTGCCCATTCTGTCATTAGCTCCGATTTAGTTTTTGGCTTCATGTTTTTCCTCCATTTTGACAGCTTCACGAATGTCCAGCTTGCTAAGCTCCAGATTCGCATACCACAACTGCCAATCTACAAACAAACTCCTGTTTACAAGTTTTCCCATAAAGAAGATTCGTTCCTGCTCCATCAGATGATCGAGCGAAACGATATACTGTCCGGGCTTGTACTTCTGCGTCTGCGCCGTCTGTACGTTTTTCAGTTTTTACCCCCATTGTTCGGACATTGCTCTTGCAATGCCTGGATAGGTTTTGCTTCTCTCTTTTGCGTGACCGCTTCCCATCCAATGATTTTTTTCTCGCAATTTTTGTGGCAATGTCATCATGTAATCGTACACATTGTCAGTTTCGATTAGCCCCGGAAGATTTTTCAGCCACAAACAGGTCTTCTTTTTCTCTGGATGCCCAAACTGCCATGGATTGATAATTTGATCCGGCTTTCGGTATAGTGTGGACATCACGCACACGGGGTTTTCGATCGCGATTCGCTGAATATCAGTTTCTGCAAACTTCATGAAAAATGCAGCAGCTTCAAAGCGCAAGCTGAGCGGCTTTTTTCCCTCTGTGAACCACCGTGCACCAGAAACAGCAAGGTGCGTGCAGGGTGGGTGTGCAATGAGCAAATCCCACTTGCCAACGTCATGCGTTACGCCGTCCATCGTCACGACTTGCCCCCCCTCAACAGCCTTGAGGGCGTCGCCGAGGATGTGCCATTCGGGATGCCCACCGGACGGCTCTTGGATATCGCATGAATAGGCTTCGTGACCACGGGCGCGGAAAGCTTTGCAGACCTCCTGCGATTCCTCACAGGCAACTAAAACTTTCATTTGTCTACTCCGTTTTGTCCGAAATACTTTTTCTTGCCGCGCTCCCGATGCCTGTCCTCATGGTCGCGGTGGTAAACGCTGCCGGATACCATCATTTGCCGGTTATAGTCCGTCTCTTTGGCGTGTTCTTTGCGCCAAGCGGCAAACTGCGGACAGTGGTCGTGACAGGCATGGTGCCGGTCTGGGCAGTCTTTACATGTCGGGTTGGTCATGTTCGGCTTCCTCCTCGTTAAACCAAAGGCGTGTTCCACATCCGGGACAAAATTTGTCAATGTAATAATTATCGTTGCATTCATACCCGCAAACAGGGCAAATTGTCGTACCTGCTTTTTCACGCCAGTAAAGCTTTTTTGGACGTTCGCCCGGCAGTTTAGGCATGGGCATCCAAAGCGTGAAAAGATCTGGCGCACTGGCCACGGTGTCCCACGTTGCTGATTGAGCAAAAGTCGCATCCATGTACTTCACGAGAACATTTCCGTGCGCAGAATCTTTTTCAGTCGGCGGCTCTTCTGCGGTCTTGCGCCAGCGCGGGACGTCCGTATCTGCTGCCGGGGCATCTTCCAGCACATCCATCGCGTCCATAATCTGACACGCGCGGCATCTTACGCCGTTGTAATTTTCGCAGCCACAGCAATATGCCGCTTTGATGTTTGCGATGGCTTTTTCACGGTCGATAAATTCGCTCATTTTTCAATCTCCCTCTTTGTCAGTTCACTCGCCAGCAGCCTTGCAGCATGGATTTGTCAAGGATCATCTGCTCCTTTCTTACACTTCCGCAGTCGTTCCCGGCTGTGCGCCATGCGCTCCGGGCTTAAAATATCATTTCCGGACGGCTCTGCTCTGTCCACGCGTGTGCCTTTTGCCCGGCTGCCGCCGATAGGGCAGAGCTGGTTATATTCTGCAACGGTCTTGCAGCCAAGTCCTTCAGCTTCTTCCAGCGCCTTGCGGACATACGCCCAGCTGCCGCCGCCCAGATCCACACACTTGTCCATGACCGCGTACACAAGATCCGCGCCCATGCGCTCTATGTAGCCGGTCAGCTCTTTTTCTCCAGTCTTGCTCAGATTGCTGACATTCTCCCGAAAAAAATCCACTAGAGATTTCGTCGTCCTCGTCCCTGTATAGGAGGAGTCATCTTTAGATGACGACGACTTATCTATATCTAATATCTTATCTCTAATATCTGTATGGACATTTTTGTGGACGTCTGTGTGGACATCCTGTGGACATTGTCCACAGTGTTCTGCATTAATTTGACGATGGTTCGTTCTTTGCAACTTTTTTTGTGTTGCATAATCGGTTTCGCTTCCGACCATTTCCGAGTGGTTTGCAAGCACCAACGTGCCGTCTTTTTCCTGATAAATCAGCCCAAGTTTCGCGTAAAGCCCCAGCGCGACACGCACCGTATCGGTAGAAAACCACTTAGTATCGCGCTGAATCTTGTCCACGTCATACGGAATGATCACTTCACCGATCTGCCGCGAAAGCCTGCCGTTTGTGTTGATAGTCATAAGGCAGAGCATCTGGTACAGAACCACATAGTTTGCGCCGTTTTTCTGACCCATGAGAAAATCCACCGCGTCGGACCGCATGAAGCTGTCTTTGAGCTTTAGCCAGTAGTATCTTTTCCCTGTAGCCGTATGATTTCACCTCCTTCCGCACGCCCGTATAGCCAGATAGCACAGCTCTTGAGATGTGTCAGTCTTTGCTTACGTCAACCCCGGTGATTTCCTTGAAAATCGCCGCGTCGAAGTTCGGCAAACTGAGGATAACGTTTCGATCATCGGCACTAAGCCCCGCCCACCACTTCCGGGCGTTGTCCGCTGTGGTGCGCTCCTTCAAATAACCGCCAGTCGTTTCAGCTTCAGGGTGCGCTGCCTTTTCTTCATCGGTCATATCAGGCAGATAAACGTATTCAAGCTGGCAATCGTCAATATCGTTCAGCAAACGCCGGGCACGGCAGTTAAACCACCGCCCAAACGTCCAGTCGGTAGGCTTGTTGAACATATAGATTTTGGGCGATACCGTATTGAAACAGCCATTGGAAAAGGATGTAGCGTTCCAGTCGCCGCTGTTCCTGTTGCCGCTGTTCCTGTTGCCGCTGTTGCAGTTGCCGCTGTTCCAGTTGCCGCTGTTCCAGTTGCCGCTGTTCCAGTTGCCGCTGTTCCTGTTGCCGCTGTTCCAGTCGCCGCTGTTCCTGTTGCCGCTGTTCCAGTCGCCGCTGTTCCAGTCGCCGCTGTTCCTGTCGCCGCTGTTCCTGTTGCCGCTGTTCCAGTCGCCGCTGTTCCTGTCGCCGCTGTTGCAACGTCCAGTGCAAGCCTTTCCCGTGTTCACGATGTCAAGGACTTCAGCCCAAGGGATTTCCCGCACAATTTCCAGCTTGTTCGTTGCACACTTATCCTCACCTTCTGCAACCGTACCGTGGGCGATCACTTCAGCGACGTGGTTGTTCGGGTCAAAATCATAGTAACGGAAACAGTCGGCAGCATTCTTGCAGAAGTGCATACCCACATTGCAGACAGACGGACTTACAAATTCTTCAAAGATTCCCGGGCAAGAATACTGTTTGCCGCGACACGTCCAGTCAGAATTAAAAACTTTATATCCTTTTACGCTCATTGTTTTCATCATCTCCTTCAGAACGGCAGGTCGTCCGTGTCCGATATCACGGAAAAGTCGTCCATGCTGCCCTGCGTGTAGGCGGGCTGCGGGGCGCTCTGTGCGGCTTTTGCCTGCTGCACATGATTCCTCGTCTGCTGCTCGTAGGACGCGGCAGTGGGCTTATCTGCCGTCTTTGCGCCTGCAAAGCTGATATTGTTTGCCACAACTTCCACAGCGGTGCGGTTGTTTCCGTTCTTGTCCTGATAATTCCGGGTCTGCAGGCTGCCGTCAATGGCGATCATGCTGCCCTTCTGGAAGAACTTGCAGATAAATTCGGCGGTCTTGCCCCATGCCACGATATCCACAAAATCAGCCTGACGCTGCTGGCCCTTCGGGGTATAGCTGCGCTCGCAGGCAATGCGGAAGGTGCACACGTTGGTGCCCTGCTGGGTGGTGCGGAGTTCCGGGTCTGCCACAAGGCGACCCATGATTGCTACTACGTTAAGCATGTTCTAATCCTTTCTCTTCTTTTGGTTGCTTCTGGGCACAATCCCAACACAACAAACGTCCATACTTTTCTTTTGTGGTTTTTGCAATATGCGTGTTGGAGACGCGCTTGCCTTTATACATGGCATCTTGTATCGGCTTGCCACAACAAGCACACATTAAGATCATCGGCGTGTTGTCCAGCGCTGCCTGTACTTCTGGGTCACGCTTTGGTGCTGCAGGTACGCTCTCTGACCGCGCACTGTACTTTGTCGGGTCTGCCTCCCAGTAAACATCTGCGCCCACGCCAAGTGCCTTGCACGCCACGCTCTGGGCGTCTGTGTAGGCTTTTTTGTAGGCGTCATCGTCTGTGCGCAAACCGCCCTGCTCCCTTGCGATCAGCAGAGAGCCACCAACACCGGGAATCGGTGCGCTCCATGGCTTTTCCTCGTCCTGCCTGATGTAAAGGCAGGTGAAGCAATGCACTACGACCTCACCGTTTGCGCCTTGCTTCTCCTCAAAAACCGGCGGATCGAACTTCCATCCCACCCCGGCAGCACCGAACAGCTCTGTCAGCTTCTTGATACGCCACATAGGGTTGATATCGCTTTTGCCCTTCAGGCGGCCGGCAGCGATTTTTCGTAGGGCTTCCGGTGGGGCTTTTCTTGCGTTGTTGTAGATTTCCATTTTATCCATGTTTGTATGCCACCTCCGGGCATCCGTGCGCGCGGCACCGGCTTTGCAGCGATAGGTGCTGTACGTTGTATGCGGCATCTGCCCCAATAGCAAGGTCTTTTGCAGTAGGGAACAGGCTGGACTGCGTAAGGATCACTTCCAGCGCATACATTGCCTTGCCGAGTGCCTCTGCGGCATTCTTGCAAGCAAGTGCACGGTCAGTAGGGAGCGTTCCCATGTAGACGCAGTCAGGATTGTTTTTTGTCCACGCAAGGTCACCGGCAACCGCTTTTTGCACTTTGCCAAGTGTGGAAACCGCCTCACCAATGTCTGCGAGCGCTCCCAGCGTGAGACCTAGCTGCCACTCCGGCACGTTGCTTGCATAGTTCAAGCAGATCTGTTTTTTTTCATCACAATGCATAAACATTCACCTCGCGTAAACCTTGCTGCGGTGCTCGTCAAGTACAACATAAATCCTTGCCGGGGTTTCCTTTGCAAGGTCGTCCGCGTACTGCACACCCTCTAGCGTGGTGCGCACCGGGATCTCGTTCACGAACCGGCGCTCTGCATCATAAATCTGTACCGTGTACATACGCTCACCTCCTGTTGTTGTGGCGCCAGCCAAGGGCGATGTACCCAAGGTTTGCGCACAAAACAATAAAAATTAAGGTTTTCACGCTTTACCTCCTTGCGGTTTTCCGCATATTGTGGTATTTTTGCGGTGATGGGCGGCGAGACTCATCACCCTTTTGGCTTGTCCGTGCTGGCGCACGGGCAGGCCCTTCTTTTTTTGCGGCGTATCGGCGGCAGACTGTCCACCTCATCGCGCTTTATGACTTCTTGAAAAAAAGGAATACTTGTGCGGCTTTCTCTTTTTCTTGCGGCAATGATAAACCGAGGATGCAAAACTGTTTGCGCTTTTATACCCGAGCCGCCGGGCGCACATATCAGATGTGCCGGATGCAAGCAGACTGCCTGTTTTTGCATCGTACACGGTGTACCACATGACATGGTGGACAGTGTCAGGCATACGTGATCTCCCCAGATTCCTCTTGCAGCATCTCCCGCACGTTGTCCATTTCTTCGGCGCACATCTCCCAGACGTTTGCCCGTGCGGAGTATCCAGCCCGGACAACAATGTCATCTGAGGCTTCGGCTTCTCGCTTGCAACGTTCGGCAAGCCGCGTGTAGGATTTGACTTTGCCCTCAACGTACTCTTTAGCCGTCATCATGCCCCACGCTCCTGATTCTCCGGATACTCCGGGTTGCGGGCGTGGGTGCGGTTGATCTTGCCGTACTTGCGCCGCTTTGCGGCTTTCTCCCTGTCCTCCGCGGCAAAGCCCAGACGAGCCAGCAGAACAGCGGCCAAAATCAGCACCAGCGACACTGAAAACAGCGTGCCGGAGATGTATCCGGTAGTCTGTGCGGTGCCCTCTGCACCCATAGCTGCGCCCATTCCAACGCCGCCCAAAATGACAGCAAGCCAGTAGTAAGTAGTGGATTTGATCTTCATGCGGATTCTCCTTTCTCAAGTGAGGGGAAAAACAGTTCCCCGATCTCATCCTGTCGGATGTCCAGCAGTTCACACATTGCTGTGATCTCTGCGCTTGTCCACGGATTGTGCCCCTGCATCCTGCCGCTCATGGTGTCCCGGCCAATGCCGATATACTTAGCGACTTCCTGATCGCGGTAGCCGCAGCTGTGGAACCGGCCCCGAAGTTTCCAGTACGGAATCTGCCGGAAGCTGCCCTGTATGACCTTCATACTTTTTCAACCTCTTTTCTTTGATGTGTGCCAGCCGTTCCGGCTGACTTGCATTTCTTCGCGTTTCTATGCTTTCACTTTCGTGCCAATGCATCCGAAGCAAAGCCTTGCCGCAGCGAATCGTTACGGTGCACCACTTTTCCTTCGCAAATCAAATCAGCGCTTTTCTCTGCCATTCCTTCGCCTTGCCCGTCTGTGCTTCTCAGTGCCGCCGCGTTGCTTCGCGCAGCTGCGACTTGCCGCGCCTTGCCATCGCTGTTCATCGCTGTTCAATGCTGCTCCGTCGCCTTGCCATGCTGTGCGCTGCCACTGCACAGCAGTTCACCTCATAGCCTTTGCTTTGCACCGCCGTGCCTTGCCTTTGCCAAGCGGCTCGTTGCGATGCAATGCCTCCGCGAATCAGGGCCGTCAATGCCATGCCCTTGCTCTCAGGTCTTCACCTCATAGGCAGTGTAGGTAAAGCGGCCCTTTCCGCTGTTGCGCCACTGTCCGATTCCGCGCAGAATGCCATAATCCAGCCACTCACGAACGACCTTTTCGTGGCTGTCGTCAAGAAGTATTATGTCAAACTCGCAGGTGCTGCCCGCCGGGATTTCCTCGCTGTTGACAAGGCTCACGCGCTCGCCCTGTGCGGTCTGAGCACGCAGCGGACGCTGGCAGTCGCTGATCTCTCCGTTTGTCAGAATCGGAATCATGCGGGGCTGAATGAAGATCAGGCCGTCAATGACCTTCTTGTAAGCAGTCATCTTGCCGCTTTCGTTCACGGCCTTCTTCTTGCCAGTCTCGGTCTTGCCGCCGATGCGGGAAAGCATGCCGCAAGCATCCTTAAACATGCCTTTGATCTGGTAATCGTAAAAAATCGGATTGCCGTCCGGGTCACGCGGGAAAACGGTCATGCCCTTGTCAGCTACCGCATCAGGGCCAAGAGCCGCCACTTCATCCTCGATGGTTGCAGCATCCGGCGACTTGCTGGCGATAAACTCGCGGGCCACATTGGGGTTTGCGGGCCATGTGCCAAGCACCGGCTCAATAAACGTAGCTTTCACATGCGGTTTTTTCATAGTAACCTCCAAAATAAGTTTGTATCCTTGCGCCACGCCGTGGCTTTACCGCTTCAAAAACAGGTTTACGAAGTAGATTTGCCCCTTGCCGGTCACCTTGGGGGTCTTGTTGATGCTGGTGTGCCCATCGGAGTGCACCACTGTGGTCTCCTTGATCTCAAACAGACCCTGCTCCACGGCACGCTGCGTGGGCATATTGTAGTCGCTGCGCTTGGGGTCTCTGATGAGGTATCCGTGCTCGCGCATCCAGACAAACAGCCGGTTTTGCCCGATCTGCACGCTGTTCTGGCACAGCAGCTTTGCAAGTTCGCCCACAAGGATGCTCTTCTTGCTGGCGTTTACCGCGTCCGCAAAGATGCCCTTGGGCGTAAGTTCCGCAATCTGCCGGTCTTTGTGCTCCAGTTCATCGTGGGCGGCGATCAGCGCCTGCGCCATCAGTTCAGCCCGGGAAAGCTGCGGGCGCTGCGCCAGCTGCTTCTCCATCGCGTTGAACGCCTGGATGTACTTTAACTTCCACTCCAGCGCTGCCTTGCCGGTAAAGCCCATCGCCAGCAGAGTGAAGCCGTCACGGTTCATCAGGTACATGGGGTAAGTCTGACCGTTCTGCTCGTGGGTGTACTCGGTTTTGTAGAACATGGGGGTCTGCTCATTTTTGAGCACACCCGCCGTCATAAGGTTTTCAATGTCCCGCATGACGTTTCGGTGTTCCTTGCCAAAACTCTCGGCAATCTGGCGGCTGGATGCTACCGGTTCGCCGTTCTGGGTGGATAAGATGATATCTGTCATAGTCTTGTTTTGTCCTCCTTGTACTCTGCCCCTCCTGTGCTATACTTGAGCGGGAGGGGGTGAAAAAATGAACCAGCGGGGATCCATGAACCAGCGTACAGATGAATTAGAGCGCATTCTGAACGCCAGCAAAGTGAATTATTCCAGCCCGCAAGTCTCGCAGCAGCCTACACTGTATGAGGTACAGCGGCGGTATGCGGAAGATTTGAAGCAGCTGCGCCAGCAGTTTGAAGAAAGCCAGCGCCAGCAAGAAAAAGAAAAGCAAATTGACCGGCTTTATGATCTCCTTGCAATCGGTGTTGCCATCGCATCCATGATTATTTCTTTAGTAAAATGACCACCAGAGCCAAAATCTGAATGCAAAGAGCGATGAACTGAATTTCGTGATTCTTCACGGTTGCTCGCCTCCTTACGCCACCCCGTCATGGTTGTTCTGGCTGTCGTTCTTGCGTACCGCTGCCATGCCCATACCCATCCAGAGCAGGGACAGCTTGTCCTGCGGCTCTAAGTCGTCGAACAGCACGTTGATGAGCGTATCCGCTGCGTGTGCTCCATCTGCCGGGATGCTGTACCGTTCTGCTGCCAGATCGGTGCGGTTCTTCTTCGTCTTTGCCAAAATTATCATCTCCTTCTGCGGTTGGCTCCCGCGACGCTCCGGGTGGAGCGTTTCGGCTGCTGCCATGCAGCCATCATCAGGCGGGTTGCGTCCAGAAATCAAAATCGGCCAGAACATACTCCCGATTCTCCGGCGTGTCCGGCAGGGTATAACCGGAGCGACCGTTCTCGCAGAACACTTCACCAAAGTCATTCACCACGCACGAAACGCCTGTGCGTGCATCCTGTTTGAAAATTTTCATCGCTCAGACCTCCTTAAACATCTTCACGCCGGCCACGGTGTAGTCCGCCGCCGGGCCCATATAACCGTGAGAAAAAGCAACGACCGGGTGCCATGCGCCATTGTCGTAGACTTGCAGTGCATCGCAATGCGTCTCGGCTTCCGCCCCATGAACCCAGCGCCCGTCCCGGCGGCATCCCTTCCAGCGGAACCAGTTGCATCCTCTCGTCGGAACAACATAGCCAACATTATCTTCGTCAGCTACTTCACGGTTGCGTCTTGCGTGAATTGCGAGATCATAAATCCCCATGTCAAACCTCCTGTTTGCTTGCGTTTGTTGATTACATGACAAGTATAAGTCATTGAACAACATTTGTCAAGGGCATTTTTGTTGATTTCTTAAACAAATTTCATTGACTTCCATTTTGCAATGTGCTATAATAAGGTCACGGAGGTGAGCTCCATGACAATCGGCGAACGAGTCAAGGAACTGCGAAAGCAGGTCAACTTGACGCAGCAAGCCTTTGCAGACAGACTGAACCTCAAAAGAAATACAGTTGGCAGCTACGAAGTAAACGTAGTGGAGCCCAGTGACAGAACGATCTCCGATATCTGCCGCGAGTTTAACGTCAACGAGACGTGGCTGCGGACAGGGGAAGGGGAGATGTTCAACCAGATCACCAGATCGGAGAAGATCACCAGCTTCCTTACCGAGATCACGGAGGACGAGGGTGACGACTTCAAACGCCGGTTTGTTGAGATGCTGGCAGAACTGGAGCCGGAGGACTGGAAGCTGATGGCCGAACGTGGCATCTCTGTGCTCCACTGCCCCACCTCCAACCTGAAGCTGGGTTCCGGCATCG
>OOIG01000405.1_pt1 | contig 37876 bp, 36 predicted proteins | sample 1692091 | NCBI WGS metagenome assembly OOIG01 (sample SAMN06348188, study PRJEB24527) | human gut metagenome | biome: human gut; feature: ankylosing spondylitis patient; material: feces | host: Homo sapiens | place: China | collected 2015-10 | reverse complement strand
TTGGCTGGCAACGTAAAGCTGCTTAGCCATTATCTCAAATTTTAACGAACTATTGATGCCAAGAAACACGAAAAAATCAGAGTCTTTATTCCAGTTTATGAAACTCCTTATCGCCCTGTTGCAGAAAAACGGGCAATACCGCACCTCGCTGCATTACAGAGCAACCCTCAACAGTTTTAAACGATACCGGGACAACAAAGACATCGCCCTCAGTGAGATAGATGCAGAAGTGATGCGATCGTATGAAGCATACCTCCATCATACGGCGAAAGTATGCAGAAACACCAGTTCCTTCTACCTCCGCATCCTCCGCGCTACCTACAATAAAGCCGTGGCAAAGGGACTGACGCCACAGCAGTATCCCTTCTCGGATACCTATACCGGTATTGCCCCAACCCGCAAGAGAGCCATACCCACAGAATCTGTCAGCCAGATCAAGCGTTTGGAGTCGGTCAAGGATCTCACTCCCAAAGAAGAGATGGCAAGAGATACCTTCCTGATGAGTTTCTATCTGCGTGGTATCTCATTCATCGACCTGGCTCATCTCCGCAAATCCGACCTCAAGGACGGTTATCTTCATTACACCCGAAGCAAGACCAGACAGCGCCTCACCATCCGATGGGAGAAGGAGATGCAGGAGTTGTTGGAAAAGTATCAGGCGCAGACCGCATCCTCACCTTATCTCTTCCCCTTCCTTGTTGATGATGGAAATAAGAGTCAGGATAAAACTATTGACAAAAAGAAAGACACGGTACGCCTATATCGAAATGCCGAAGCGCGTATCTCCTATCACCTCAGGAAGTTAGGTGCTAAGATCGGTATCAAGGGCAAACTCACCCTCTATGTCGCCCGCCATTCCTGGGCAACGGCAGCAAGAGACAACCATATCTCCATCTCCGTTATCAGCGAGGCATTGGGACATCATTCCGTAACCACCACACAGATCTATCTCCGCTCCATCAAAAGCTCAGAAGTGGATGATGCCAACGCTAAAATTCTGGCAGTCCTATAGGCCGTAAAAATGAATAAAAAGAGTTTTTTTGCAAAATGAACCAAAATGAACCAAAATGAACCAATTTTTCTGAATCTTTACATAAGAGACACAGATACTCACTGCAAAAATACGAATATTGTTGCAAACTAGCAAATTATGCGTGTTAAAAAATTAATATCATTCTACGAAAATCAACATTTTTTTAGAATTCTTATCATACGCAATTTCCTAAGTCGTTGATTGAAAGAATGTTTTCGTCATTTCTGTGTCTCTTATGTAGAGATTCAGATGATCGACATCAAAAAACGAACTTGATTCGCATGATGAAAGAGACAAATATACAATCACAAGTTACGTCCACTATTGCAGGGGACGACGGCGAAGCCGTGGCAAAAAGTGAAGAAAGCGCTAAGAAATTGACTCCCCAAATGCCTAATGAAGGGCTTGAAAAACCGGCAGATGCAGGATGGTATGTGGCTGTAGTGAGAGTGAATTGTGAAACGAGAATAGCTGATTCTATACGAATCAATCTTAATTACAATCATGTTTGGTTTGATTACTGGATTCCCAAGGTAAAAGTAGTTTATCTCGACAAGCGTTCCAATAAGCGAAGAGTGAAAGAAAAGCTGTTTCTTTCCACCTTCATCTTTTGCAATGTCTCTCAGAGACAGCTTGACAAAATCCGCTTCCGTTCGGATGTGTATAAGATGCTGACGATGCCTGGACAAAGGAAAATATACCAGATTCCCGACCAGGTTATTGCCAACTATCGATATTTTGTTGAGAATGACGAAGAGCCTGTCACTGCTGCCCCTGTTCCTTTAAAGAAAGGTATCAAAGTGCGAGTGGTATCTGGTAGCATGAAAGGTGTGGAAGCATACGTACAGAGCTATAATGGCAAGAAAGCCGTTATCGGCAGCGAGATCAAGTACATCAGTGGTGCAACGCTTACGATAAGTAGAAATTTACTCGAAGTCGTTGAAGAAGATTGAGTGCTAGAATGATCTTGTTGCATTAAAAAAAGAAAACGTAGATATATACCCATTAATATATTTAGAATAAAGATTAATTTATATTATTTTATGAGTGATAAACTAGATCTGAATGGTTCAGAAAAGAAGCCATTCTCAGGGATGCTGTATCAGCTCAAAGTATCCCTTTTTGCAAACAAACTGACGAATTGGTATTTTTCTAAGGCTACACTGCCATATTGGTGCATCATGGCACTCGATAGCATCGCTATCGTAGTGGCTGGAATGATTGCGACCTATATCGCAGAGGGTGGCGAGCTGATAGCTTCCCATTTCTGGAACTATCTCCTCATGTTCATTTGTTCCCTGCCGCTCTTCGTAGTCGGCATGCGAATCTTCCATACCTATTCCGGTATCATGCGCTACTCGTCATTCGTTGACCTGCTTCGCATTTCCGGAGCCCTCGTTGTCGGTTTCATTCTGAACAGCATTCTTCTTATGGTGGTGCCAGACAGTATCCGCTGTGAGCTTACCACGGAGGCTATTGTCGTCATGCTCTTCATCTCCATGATAGAGATGTGGACGATGCGAATCCTCGTGAAGTATATGTACGACTCCAGTTTTTCAGCTGAAACCAAGACTCCGGTTTTCATACTCGGAGTAAGAAAGGGTGGTATCTCCTTGGCAAAGTCTATGCGTAATGATCATCCATCGCAGTATGTAGTGAAAGGGTTTGCTACGTCAGAAACAGACATAAAAGGTCGATTCCTGTTGGGATGCGAAGTCTATTCATACGATGAAGCATTAATAGGTATCATGCATAAGCTGAATGTCAAGACCCTCTTCGTAAGCCCTCTGGTTACAGATAAGTTCCTGGAGAAGCAGGATATGATTGACAAGCTTACCGCAGAAGGCATCAAGATTATGATGATGACGAAGGCACAGAGCTGGGACGGCAAGTCAAACCTCCGTCATCAGATGATGCACGAGGTAGATATCGAAGACCTTCTTCCACGAGACAAAATCGAAGTGGATATGAATGCGATCGGAAAGCTCCTCAGCGGTCGCACCATTCTGATTACGGGAGCAGCCGGCAGTATCGGTTCCGAGATGGTGAAGCAGATTGCCATCTATAAGCCACAGCGCCTGATTCTCGTTGATGAGGCTGAGACCCCAATGCACGATGTCCGCCTCTTTATGAACAAGAACTATGCTGATCTTCCTTGCGAAACCATCGTAACCAGCATCACCAATGCCACCCGTATGGAGCGCATCTTCTCCGAGTATCATCCAGACTATGTATTCCATGCTGCAGCCTATAAGCATGTACCGATGATGGAGGACAACCCATCAGAGGCAGTGCAGAATAATATATATGGTACGCGCGTGATAGCCGATATGGCTGTGAAGTACGGTACCAAGAAGTTTGTGATGATCTCTACCGATAAGGCTGTGAATCCAACCAACGTGATGGGCTGCAGCAAGCGAATCTGCGAGATCTACTGCCAGGCATTGAACAAGGCGATTGTGGATGGCGAGGTAAAGGGTGTTACCCAGTTTGTTACCACAAGATTCGGCAATGTCTTGGGAAGCAACGGTTCCGTTATCCCAATCTTCAAGAAGCAGATTGCGATGGGCGGTCCGATCACCGTCACCCATCCCGACATCATCCGTTTCTTCATGCTCATTCCTGAAGCCTGCAAGTTGGTGTTGGAGGCTGGAACCATGGGTAAGGGAGGCGAGATCTTCGTCTTCGATATGGGCAAGCCAGTCCGCATCGCCGACCTGGCAAAGCGCATGATAGCCCTTTCGGGAGTAGATGGCATCGACATCAAGTACGTTGGACTCCGAGATGGTGAGAAACTCTTCGAGGAAGTTCTGAACGACAAGGAGGCGACCGTTCCAACCCATCATCCAAAGATTATGGTAGCCAAGGTTCGTGAGTATCCATACGAGTTGGCACGCAAGAACGAGGAAGACCTCTATCAGCTCTCCTTCACCTACGATGATATGGCAATAGTGAAGAAGATGAAGGAGATAGTACCAGAGTACAAGAGCCAGCACTCGAAGTACAGCGAGCTTGATCACGATTAAACATTATACATTAACAATTATACATTAGAAAAGATGTTATTACTTATATTAATCCTTTTCGGAGTTCTCTCTGTCATAGCCCTCCTCATCATCCTTTGGGACTATTTCAAGCATGGAGGTGCTGCGGTATGGGACCCAGAACATCCAGGTAGAATCATTACCATGAAGGAAGCCAAGGCCAGGAGGAAGAAATAGTCCCACAGAGCAAAATCTCCCCTAAAAATTTGGTGGTTTCACAGAAAACTCTTATATTTGCACTCAAAAAAGGAGATACAATTATGAATACAATAGCAATTGATAGCAATATATATAAAGGGGCGGAAAGTTATGCTAAATTGCATAATATTAGTGTAACTGCAGCAATAGAAAAGGCGATTTCTCTGTTTTTGCAAAAGGTACAACCTAAGCAAAGACTATTAGAAACCGATGAATTTAGAGATGCTTTGTCTTATGTGAAGACATTAAAGGCAAAAGGTGGCAAACCGATACCGGCAGATGAAAATAGCTTAGATGCATTGGTTGAAAAAAAATATGCATTATGAGAGTTTTTGTAGATACGAATGTCTTAATAGATTTCGTTGCAAATCGGGAGGGCTTTTCAGAAGATGCCGATAAACTATTTGCCCTTGGAATAACAGGAGACATAAAGTTGATGACGTCAGCTTTGTCTTATGTTACTGCCATGTATGTCGCTCGTAAGTATGAGTATCAAGATGTAAAAGAAGCTCTTCTGGCGTTGTCGAATTTTGTAGATGTTTTAGACTTACAAGGCAATACGGTAATTGAAATGCTCTCTTCTGATTGGAAGGATTATGAAGATGCAACTCAGAATGCCACAGCTTTGCGAGCTGAGGGAGATTGTATTGTAACTCGTAACAAGAAGGATTATTCAATTTCTTCTTTACCCGTTTATACTCCTGCTGAGTTGTTGGACATTTTAAACCAATAAAGGTGGTGTTGCCGCTAATTTGGTAAAGGACGTAAACGCTGATTCATGCGGTCATCTCATAGCCCCATGCGGTCCCATCCCGCACAACATGGCGCAGGGCTTTGATGCCCCGCCAACCCTATAGCGTAGCGGTTCCGAGCACCGGAGGGCGGTTACATCCCTAATCCCTATGGTAGGGATTTAGGGCTTGGGTATAGGGTAAGGACCCCCTCTTCGCAAGAGGGGGACAGGGGAGTCGAAAAAATACAATAATTAATAAGGATCTTACGTTATGAACATAGAAGAGAAAAAAGCAGATAAGGAAGCAGAATCTTTTTGTGTGTTGTAATGTTTAGCCATAAGCCAAGTATAGGTTAATAAATGCATTTTTTCTCTTAAATCCTTGGTGATTACGAAATTAAATCGTACTTTTGTCGCTATATTAGCAATAAAAATGTATGATTATGGCAAACGACAATAACAAAATACAGGCAACTACTGATGACTCTCAGATAGTACTCTATCAACCAGATGATAGCATTAGGTTGGAGGTGAAACTGGATCAAGATACGGTTTGGCTTACCCAAGCACAGATGACAGAGTTGTTTCGTACAACTCGTAACAATATAACTATGCATATTCGTAACATCTTTAAGGAGAAAGAGTTAGACGAAAAATCAGTATGTAAGGAATCCTTACATACTGCCGCAGACGGCAAAAGATATCGTACTAAAATCTATAATTTGGATGTTATAATCTCTGTAGGCTATAGAGTAAAGAGTCCGATAGGAACCCGTTTCCGTCAGTGGGCGAATGCAGTTATAAAGCAATATCTTCTTCAAGGTTATTCCGTGAATCGTCACTTGATAGCCCTACAGGAGAATATGGACAAGCGTATGACCCATATTGAGGATGTCCAGGCTAAGCAGCAACAGCAGCTCGACTTCTTTATTCGGACTTCGACCCCTCCTGCTGAAATGGGTCTCATGACCGCTGGCTTATCCTAGATGATAGCCTCTATCATTGTGGTCATTCATTAAACGCCAATGGCGGTCATAAGATTTCCGCCATAACCCTGATGGGCACCTCCCCTGAGGTAATCCTCTCAAAAGTAGTATAAAAACAATATTCCTCATTCGAGTGGCGACAAGTGCAGAGCGATACTGCAATGAGGAACAAAAATATAAAATCATGAAATCTTATTTCTCCATAAAGCCAGGAGCAACCTTCTTTTTAGGTAGCTCCCGCACCCTCGTCTATCATAAAGACGATGTCGAGATCATCTACAAGACCAAGACACCATCCGGCAAGACCTACTACGCCCATGTCTATTTGATGTTGGGCGGAGAAAACTCCGTTACTCTTTATGCCGATTGGGGTGATTACTTTTTGCATCTTTCAAGCATCAAAGACCAGGAGCATTTCTTTGGTATAATGAAGCGTCCGTGCCCAACCTTTGTCCAGATATGGCAAAGCGAGCATCCTGACAACATATTCGTTATGTCATTAAATGCCGGTCAAACCATGGGCTTAGGAATGGATATTGAGAACGTAGATTATCGTTAACTACCTCCAACTTACCTTCCTTTCCATCCGTTGGTAGAGTTAGGTCTAGACAAGTTCCTAGATGCAGTCAATAAACTATATGTAGAACTCAATTCCCATTGTCCTTTGAAACTCTGGAAAGATCGTCTGGTAGCAGTATGGGGACAAGAAACAAAATAAAATAGCAATATATCAATGAATAAAGAAGATAGAAATTCCTTTAGAAAGGAGATAATCGGCAAGTTAGAAGAACAATGGGCTAAGAGTAATAGCCCAGACGACGACCTCTTCTATTACCACCCTTCTGAAGATAAAATCGTCCTATCCCATGCCCTGTTCTGGGTGATGACCCAAAACATAAAAGGTAAGGTAGGCAAGGAAAAGTACTTATTGCTTCTCCGTCAGTATCAGGAAGAGATGCTCGAAGCCTACTTAACGGAATCAGAAGATTTCAAAGACTTGTTGCACTATTGCAACGTCATGTACAATTTCCTTCCTATGTTGCTTCGAAGCACGTACGATTTCCATATCCACTTAGATGCTCGTAAGCTAGCCGCCATTACGATTGTTGCTGGTGGCTATGGTGGTGACATGCCTGAAGACCAGGCTTATGACCTCCTCGATGATATAGACTTCTATTATAATAAGGTGAAGTGCCGCAAGATAGAAAAACTCTTGCCAGTATTGAACAAATTAGTGATAGAAGAGCAAAAATTGCTTTAGCTAGTGCTGTAGAAAAAACTTTTTCCCAAAAACATTTGGCGGTATCATAGAAAAAGTATATCTTTGCACGCAAAGTATAATTAATAAGGAGATTACGTTATGAACATAGAAGAAAAAAAAGCAGATTTTATGCGTCGCTTCAAGGCTTCTAGGGAGCGAAAGGCAGAATACATAACACAAATGGAAAAGCGTATGCGTGATGACTATCGCCGCAGAACCGGTAAGGAAGCAGAATCATTTTGTGTGTTGTAAGAATGAAAAAATTAGATTTAGTCAAGATTAATAGTTGTGCACCATATGCAGTGAAAGAAGATAAGCAAGAAGGTGCATATACTTTTATCGCAGATTCAGGAGCTGAGTTTTCAATCGGCTTTATGCCTGATGATTTGATTCGATCCGATGAGTCCTACGAATTTATCATTGGTAATCTCAACGGTGTGAAATCACCACGTGATAAAAAGGTCAAAGCTACAGTCATAGCAATTGTAGAGGAATTCTTCAATGCCAATAAGGCGACGATGTTGTTTTTATGCTCTACAAGTGACGGCAAGCAATTGATGAGAGGGCGATTGTTCAAGAATTGGTTCGATACATATAAGTATCGTAATCGATTCACAATGGTGACATCTACTTTGTTAGATGAATATGGAATAGACAATGTGGCTTCTGTAATTATCAGAAATGACAATCCCAATCTTGGTAAAGTATTGGCAGAATTTGGTGAAACGATAGAAATGTTTAGCCATAAGCCAAGCATAGGTTAATAAATACAATATTCCTCATTCGAGTGGCGACTAGTGCAGAGCGATACTGCAATGGGGAACAATTCTACGACGGGTTACCCCGCCCATTATAAGCTAAAGTAAATAAGCGTTTTACGATTGTCGCTTAACAATCCAAACAATCGTACTGCTTCTACATTTTATAATACTCAATCAAACTATGATTAATTTAAGAATCACTGGTCTTTACAACAGAGGCCAACAGGATGAGTACGTTGAATTGGAAGCAGCGGCACGTTGCGACCTCGAAGGACTCATGCTCGTACGTTATCTCTACAATGCAGAAGGCTTCCCGATTTATAGTCAGGCCCGCCTCTATGAGTTTCCCGATACGAATCTTCGCAAGGGAAACAGAGTCCGTCTCTATTCTGGTTTCACCAAAGAGAAGAAAGTCCGTACTCCAGAAGGAGTAACCTACAACTTCTCTTGGAATCTCGAAACTCCTATTTGGGACGGCAACCACGTAGAGTGTTACATTATGAGTCCCGACGAGCGAATCGGTTTTGCTCCATGCGATCCTATCGAAGACCATGAGTCACCTGCGGAGCGAGGCACCTTCCTACCATTAGGAGAGGAGCTGGGTATATCATTAGCCAAAGCCATTGTCGAAGGCAATGTGCAGGTACATGATGAAACCCTAGGTTTTGTACCACTAGAAGTAACCGGTGTTCCCGAAGACGAGAAAGTCTTTTTCGAGAATGGCGACTTCGAAGGTCTCCTCAAGCACATGCAGGAAAAGGGCGAGATAGGAACCGCCAAGCCTTCAAAGAAGGCAAAGAAAAGCAAGAAGAGTAACTAATGTACCGCTCACCTCCCTGCGCCGAAGGCGTGGGGAGGTACTTAAAACTTTCTCAAAATAACAATTTTCATAAAACGGATAGGTGTAACTACTTGTATGCAGTGGGGACGCTGTATTGGTGATACCCTTATTTAGTAAAAAGAATAAAATATGTCAGATTTATTATCTAAAGCAGAACTTCATGCGCAAAAAGCATGCGAGTTGGAAGCATTTAAATCCATCAAGTTAGATGCCTTGAAGGACAAAGTCACACAAATGCTCGCCCATATCGGTGATGGCAGAATTTTTGACCAATATACAAAGCATGATATATCCCACATCAACAAGATGTTGGAGTCATTGGATTATATCATTCCACAGGAAACCCAGGATAAGATGACTGGAGCAGACTGGATGCTCATTGTTACTGCTACTTATTTCCATGATTTAGGTATGCTCGTTACTCGCAATGAGTATGAAAACAGAAATTCATCTGGTGAATATAAGGTTTTTAGACAAGCATATCTTGACAAGGATGAAAATACAGTTTCTCTTTCCTCTTTATCTGCCGAGGATCAAGAACGCTTTATTTATCAAGAGTTCGTAAGACACCATCATGGAGACAGAATAGCCAGTTGGATAAGAAATGAAGATAATGCATGGTGCTATACAGACCCAAAGATATTGGAGATAATCGCATCTATGATTTCAGGCCTCCGTCCTATGTTCAAAGATGATTTGGCTACAATCTGTGAAAGTCATAATCTTGATGACTTGGACGATTTTGAAAAGTATAAGGTTGAAAAAGCCTATGGAACTTCGCCACAGGAAAAAGGAAATGTGTTTTATGCAGCATTAATAGTAAGAACCGCAGACTTGCTCCATATAACAAGCGACAGAACTCCTTCAATTGAGTATGCTATCATATCTCCAACTAATCCTATTAGTCAGGAAGAATGGGCCAAGCAAAATGCTGTGTCAAGTGTCTCTCCGAAAATTGCTGAAGACCAAGATGGAAACAAAAATGATGCATTACCAAAAGATACCTTTGAAGTGTCCGCATTCTTTGAAAAAGAAGACGGTTTCTTTTCTTTAATAGAGTATTTAAAGTATGCGCGTGAGGAGTTAAAAAATAACCATCGTCTAAATGAGATAGCCAAGAAAAAATATGCCTCTAAATATGATTATCCTTGGAAAGATATTGATGACTCGACTATTCAGGCAAAGAATTTTGAGCGTAGACAACTTTCGTTTACTATTGACCAACAGAAAATACTGAGTTTGTTGGTAGGCGAAACATTATATAATAATCTATCAGTATCTCTTAGAGAGTTGGCACAGAATGCTATCGATGCAGTCAAAGTAAAACTTTATGAATTACAGGAAGAGCATAAAGATGAAGAATATACCCCAAGGGTAGATGTTTATTGGGATGCATCGAATCGAGAACTTATGGTTTGTGACAATGGAACTGGCATGAATATGGATATTATAGAGAATCACTTGCTGAAAGTTGGATCTTCAAGGTATCAAGATGCTGAATTTCAGAAAAAACACCCAAACTATAATTCCATCAGCAGATTTGGCATCGGACTTCTCACTTGTTTCTTGATAGCTGATGATGTTGATATTTTGACACAAATGGACGAAAAGGAGAAGCCTCTTCTTTTGAAAATAAGAAATGTCCATGGAAAGTATTTACTGAAGCATGGTGCGGAGAAAGATTCGAACTTGAAGATTACGAGTAAGACAGGAACTTCTATTAAATTAAAAGTGCGTCCGTCTGTCAAAAAGTTCGCTCCAGAACAAATTCTTGCCACATGGATTCTTATACCAAACTGTGAGTTCTACTATCATGAGGCTGGTGCGGAGAGGCAGATTGGATATTTGTCACCAAAGCACTTGTTGGAATCTGTATTAAAGGCTAAGGGAATATCCTTGTCGGATACAAAGTATAAAATAAAAGATTATAATAATAATGGCATAGAATTAGCCATATTGCTGTCGTATAATTCCTTTATGAAGGAGTATTCAATGGTAGAAGCCAGCAATATGTGGCTAGATCAGAAAGATACTGTTGTAACTCCATGGGGAATGAGTATTGAAGGTATCAGAATCGATGAGAATACTCCTGGGTATAATGGCCATCCTTTTGTAGCTTATGCTAATATGACAGGCAAGGAGGCTCCAAAAACGAATGTGGCCCGCTCTAACGTAAATTCGTCCAGTGTGTCGAAAATGTTGGAAGCAATCTATGGATTATATCTCAATAATATAGAAACGCAGCAGAAAGACCTTCAAAAAGATTTTTCTGTGACATGGGTTGCCGAAGAAATGACTTGGCTCTTAAATGCCTTTTTGCTTCGTCAAGACCAATATAACAGGACAGACTTTTCTGATAGAGAAATATTGAAAGAAAAATTATCCGAATCTGAGATTCTTCTTATTGAAAAAGAAGATAAACGAAAATTTTGTTCTTTGAAAGATTTGGAATCTAATGGGCATTTTTGGACAATGGAGAGCGAGGCTTTTGCTGCAGCGAACAGACTGTTGAAAGAAATAAAGTCAACCGACAAGTCTGCAATTTCTTTATTGAAGACATTGTATGGAGAAGAACAGGCTCACCTGAAAGATATAGACATGCTTCTTTGCAAGCAGAGATATTATAATTTGATGGACGACTTAATCTTATCAAAATTTGAAATTGCCAAGATTAGTATTAATGAAGAACAGCGTCGATTGGATTTGTATTGGTCTCTTAAAGGAAAAGAAGACAAATGGATTGTTGTTTATACGGATAAACATCAACGTAGATATGGAACGGGTAGAAATATGATGTTTGTTCAGACATCTACAGAACAACTCTTTGATGATAATTATGATGCAATAAGAAGTTCATATGGTTTAATTGTTCCCAAAAACAGTGGATTGTCCGATTTCTTTGTTGATTTGCTATCAAAGCTGAATCTTGAGGATGAAGATGACATTGCTATTCTGGAGAATGTAGCAAGTTTCATATCTGATATGTTCTCAAAATACAGAGAAGGTATAAATTATGATTGGAAAAAGCAAATAGCAAGAGAATTTGATCGTGAATCTAATCCAAGTTTTTATTCTTTTGTTTTTGGAAAGATCTCAGAAGATGATCTGGTTTCCGCTTGCTCTAATTGTAAGTTTAGACTTTATGATACCTCTAGATGGTACAGAGATAAGACACGAAATTAATTCTGTATACAATATTCTGGCAATCATTAATATACAGATGGTAGCAGAAAAAGTAATGATTTCAGATAGAGTTTACAGCTAGCTAAAATCATCAGCTCCCATGCGGTCTCATCCCGCACAACCTGGCGTTGACCTTTGATGGTCCGCCAACCTTATAGCGTAGCGGTTCTGAGCACCGGAGGGCGGTTACATCCTCTCGTCCCTGAGGGAAGAGAGGCTTGGTGAGAAAGGTGGAGCCTTCCTTAACGGTAAGGAAGGACGGGTTGGTTTTCGAAAATTTTATCATGTCCCTAATCTCATGTAATTATAACTCGAACAAAAAGGTGAATGTCAAGGCTGCCTAATTGGCAGCTCTGTCAATACCAATTAATAATATGCTTTTTTTGAAAAATGTTGGATGTGCTAACTGCTGAAAATCAGTAGTTACGTTCTAACGGAGATTTACGTAATTATGGGAAAAAATAAAAAATATAAAGCTGATGCAATTAAAGCAACCCCTGATACTCTAAAAGTACAACATATAGAGGAAGCTTCTGATGTTAGGTTGAAGAAATTTAATCTGCTGGCTCTTTTGTTGAGTTTCGAGAAGTATTGGTCACCTTATTCTTTATCGGATGGTAGCCTATATAAAGAAGAGGTGAAAGAGGAGGCGGCTAAAGTCGTAAATTTGTTTTGTGAAATATATGATGCAGAGTTATTTGAACGTACTGCTGATGGAGAGATTATAAGACCCAGTAAGGATGTGAACCGCAAGATATTTATCAGATCATTAAAAAGCTGGTTGACTACCGATGACTTGTTCCCTTATATGAATCAGCGTAATACCTTTGTCAATAGGGAAAGAAATTACTTTCAATATGTGTTATCTGAGTTTGAAAGCGAATTGTCAGAAGAACTTGGATTGCCAGTTAAGATGAAATGCGAAACTTCTTCTTATGAAGAATTATTTCATAAGAATGTCCTCAAATGGGCGGCGCAGTTGCCCGATGAAGTTGTTCATAAAATGGATGATACTTATATTGATAAGATGAGTAAGTCTGATACACTTGTGGTTGTTGGTGATATACGACGTTCACAAGATTTAATGACTTATGGCAGCAATCCTGATGTGTATAGAGAGAAGATAATAGAATTTATGAATAAAACTCGACAAATTCTTAAAGATAATTGTGGATTATATGATCGTTTTACTGGTGATGGTTTCATTGCATATTTTAATAAGTATATGTGTGAGCAAGAAGGTAAGGATTATTATGAAATGATGCTAAAATCTTGTCGAGAAATATTGGAATTTTCTAATCCTTTCTTTGATGAATGGGTTAAATTGCTAAGACGTATCCCTGAGATGGAAATTGGCTTATGCATAGGTGTTGATAGTGGAATAGTTAGCTTCAAAGATCTGAATAATCAACTTTTTGCTATAGGTGATGCATGTGTCTGGGCTACCCGTATGAATTCTGCTGGTGAAAAAGGAGATATTATTCTTAATAATATTCCGTATCAGGTTCTGTCTTCATCTTTGAATGGAAATAACTGCAATAGAATCAATTCTGTAACAAAGGGCGGAGAGCATTTTTCTGCTTATCGCTTGAAAATTAAAAATATTCATTATGTGCCAACAAATAAGAGACCACAAGAGCATCGAGAGCCTCGAGCAATCTCTTGATCGAGTTAATATGTGGATAGGAAACTGCGATCAAAAAGCAGGTTTTCTTTTAGCAACTATTGGGGTTATAATGACGATTCTATTCACATCTGATTTTATGAAGGAAGTGAAGAATGCGGTCATAAAACCATTTTTGGAGTATTGGGGAAATCAAGGAGATATTGAGTTTTGTCTTTTAAACTTTTTGTTTTCAATTTGTTTTGCTGCTACAATCGTATTGTCTATAATAAGTGCAATTTATGCACTTCGTTCTATTTCTGCAACGATAGATTCGAAAAAGATAATATCTGATAATCCCAATGTGGTTAATAAATCATTTTTGTTCTTTCAAACAATATCTTTTATGACTTATGATGAATTTAAAAATCATGAAGGAGCTGATTATCAATTGGACTTACTTAGTCAAATATACATAAATTCAAAGATATGTACTAAAAAGTTTGAAAGCTACCAAACAGCATTGCGTTTTTTTTATGTTGTGGTAATTTGTTTGGCATTAATGTTTATCTTTTATTTATTTATGCATTATGAAGGCAACTAATTATAAATATGATTTAAACTCATCAGTATCTCGTATAGATGAAATATTAGATGCGTCTAATGATGAGTTTGTGGAGTCTGATAGTATAGTTGATAGAGAAAAATTGACTGATACTAATGGCTTTTATGTTCATTGTACAGCATTATTTGTTGATATTAGGGATAGCAGTAATATGACAGATGCTCATAAACGACCTGTATTGGCTAAGATATATAGAAGCTTTATTTCAGAAATGGTAGCATTGATGAATGGCCATGATACTTGTCGTGAGGTCAACATTAATGGTGATTGTGTCTGGTGTGTATGCGAAACCAACTATAAAAAAGATATTGATGGAGTGTTTTCTTTAGCCGCTAAAGCATGTAGCTTGGTAGATATATTAAATTACAAGCTAAAGAAAAAAGGCTATCAGAGATACGAAGTTGGTGTAGGTATAGATTATGGAAGAGCCTTAATGATAAAGGCAGGATATAAAGGATCTGGTATTCAAGATGTCCTTTGGATGGGAGATGTTGTTAATCAAGCATGTCATCTTTCTAATGAGGCAAATAGTGGATATTTTGACAAGAGAGTCTTTCTTTCAAATATCATTTTTGATAATTTGAATGATGACAATAAAAAACTATGTTCAAAAGATGGTGGAAGGGATATTTATCAGGCAGATGTTGTCAATATAGGCATGAATGACTGGTTGCAAGATGCAGATAAGTGATGTTTCCTACGTAGTTCGCCAGCCGACAAACAATCGCAATTCTATTGCGTCAAACACTCAACACCAGCCCCTTGCGGGTAAAGACTACGCTGGCGTTACCAAAACTCTGGCAGAGTCGGAGCGTCGCCAGCTACATCCTTCCTTCTGAGGAGGAAGGCTTGGTTAGAGGTGGAGCTCCCTTTGGCTAAAGGGAGACGGAGGGATTCGAAAAATGCCTTCTTTAATGGTAAAGAAGGACGGGATGATTTTAGAAAAAGAATAAAATAAAAACACAATATCACTATGAATGATTTTAAGAATATTAAAGTAGCAGTAGCTGGTACCGGCTACGTAGGTCTGAGTATAGCAACGCTGTTATCTCAGCACCATCATGTAACAGCAGTAGATGTAATTCCTGAGAAGGTGGAGAAACTCAACAATAAGATTTCTCCAATCCAGGACGATTACATCGAAAAGTATTTGGCTGAAAAGCCATTAAACCTCGTGGCAACCCTTGACGGCAAATCAGCCTATAAGGATGCAGACTTCGTAGTGATTGCAGCACCAACCAACTACGACCCAGTAAAGAACTACTTCGATACAACCCATGTAGAAGAAGTCATCGACCTGGTTCTGGAGGTAAACCCAGATGCTGTGATGGTCATCAAAAGCACCATCCCAGTAGGTTATACCCGCAACCTCTACTTGAAGTATGCCAAGAAGGGCGTGAAGAAGTTCAACCTGCTCTTCTCTCCAGAGTTCCTTCGTGAGAGCAAAGCACTCTATGATAACCTTTACCCAAGCCGTATTATCGTAGGCTATCCAAAGATTATCGAGCGCCCTGAGTTTGCTGAGGAGAATGAGGCTATCAAGTCAGTAACTAATGTCGAGATGTTGAAGGAAGCAGCCAAGACCTTCGCCGCTTTGCTCCAGGAAGGTGCCATCAAGGAAAACATCGATACCCTCTTCATGGGTATGAAGGAAGCTGAGGCTGTCAAACTCTTTGCCAACACCTATCTGGCACTCCGAGTAAGCTATTTCAATGAGTTGGATACATACGCTGAGGTAAAGGGACTCGATACCAAGGCAATTATCGATGGTGTAGGTCTTGACCCACGAATCGGTACCCATTACAACAACCCAAGCTTCGGCTATGGTGGTTATTGCTTGCCAAAGGATACCAAGCAGCTCCTGGCAAACTATGCCGATGTTCCAGAGAATCTGATAGAGGCAATCGTAGAGAGCAACCGCACCCGTAAGGACTATATCGCTGATGCCGTACTCCTGAAGGCTGGCTATTATAACGAGAATAGTTCTTTTGATGCTAGCAAAGAGCACAGCTGCGTGATTGGTGTCTATCGTCTGACGATGAAGTCAAATAGCGATAACTTCCGCCAGTCAGCCATCCAGGGCATCATGAAGCGTATCAAGGCAAAGGGCGCAGAGGTTATTATCTACGAGCCAACATTGGAAGATGGAAGTACATTCTTCGGTAGCAAGGTTGTAAATGATATGAATGCTTTCAAGAAGCAGAGCCAGGCAATTATCGCCAACCGCTATGATGCTTGTCTGGATGATGTAAAGGAGAAGGTATATACTAGAGATATTTTTAGAAGAGATTAAGATTATGGTAAGTTATAATATAGATTTAACTGGTAAGACAATCCTTGTTACAGGTGCAGCCGGATTTATCGGCAGTAATCTTGTAAAGCGTTTGTTTAATGATGTGGAGAACATCAAGGTGATAGGTATTGATAGTATTACAGATTACTATGATGTAAACATCAAGTTTGAACGTCTGAAAGAAATTGAGGCAATGGGTAAGGATTGGACGTTTGTTCATGACTCTATTGCCAATAAGGAGGCTATCGAGAAAATCTTCTCTGATAACCAGATTTCTGTGGTTGTCAACCTTGCTGCCCAGGCAGGAGTACGTTATAGTATTACTAATCCTGATGCTTATATCCAGAGCAACCTCATTGGCTTCTATAATATCCTTGAGGCTTGCCGTCATCACGAGGTAGAGCATTTGGTATATGCAAGCTCTAGCAGTGTGTATGGTAGCAATAAGAAGGTTCCATATTCTACAGATGACAAGGTGGATAATCCTGTGAGTCTATATGCTGCAACCAAGAAGAGCAACGAGCTGATGGCTCATGCGTATTCTAAACTCTATAACATTCCAAGTACGGGCTTGAGATTCTTCACCGTGTATGGTCCAGCAGGAAGACCTGATATGGCATACTTTGGATTTACTAACAAGCTGGTGAAGGGCGAAACCATCAAGATTTTCAACTATGGTAACTGCAAGCGTGACTTTACTTATGTAGATGATATAGTTGAAGGTATCGTAAGAGTAATGCAGTATGCCCCAGAGAAGCATAATGGTGAGGATGGTTTACCTATCCCTCCATATAAGGTATACAATATCGGAAACTCGCATCCAGAGAACCTGCTGGAGTTTGTAAGCATCCTGCAGGAGGAGTTGATTCGTGCAGGTGTGCTGCCTGAGAACTATGACTTTGAGGCACATAAGGAACTTGTACCAATGCAACCAGGCGATGTACCTGTTACTTATGCAGATACAACACCTTTGGAAGAAGATTTTGGTTACAAGCCATCTACTTCTTTACGTGAGGGATTACGTGCATTTGCCGAATGGTTTAAAAAATATTATTTGTAAAAAATGAATATAATTAAGACCGAAATAGATGGCGTGCTCATTATTGAGCCACGCCTCTTCCGCGACGCTCGTGGCTACTTCTTCGAGAGCTTCAGCGAGCGAGAGTTTGATGAGAAGGTTGCCCCAATCCTGGGACATAGTGTTCACTTCTGCCAAGACAATGAGTCTATGAGCAGTTATGGTGTGATGCGAGGTCTGCACTTCCAGCGCCCTCCATTTACCCAGAGTAAGTTGGTACGCTGCGTAAAGGGTAGAGTACTTGATGTAGCAGTGGATATTCGCAAAGGTTCACCAACCTACGGCAAACATGTAGCCGTAGAGTTGACAGAAGACAATCATATCCAGTTCTTCATCCCTAAGGGCTTTGCCCATGGCTTCGCTGTCCTCTCAGAAACAGCAGTCTTCCAATACAAATGTGACAACTTCTATCACCCTGAGGCTGATGGTGGTATCAGTATCTTAGATGATACCCTTGGTATTGATTGGAAAATCCCAACAAAACATGCCAATCTCTCAGAAAAAGATACGAAGCATGCGATGTTGAAGGATTTTGATAGTCCTTTTGATGTCAATGTGGATTTATACAAATAAATATATAAACACTACTCACTAAACATTAAAGGAAATGAAGGGAATAGTATTAGCAGGTGGTAGTGGTACACGCTTGTACCCAATCACCAAAGGCATCAGCAAGCAGTTGATTCCAATCTTTGATAAACCGATGATATATTATCCTATTTCGGTTTTGATGTTGGCAGGTATTCGTGAGATACTCATTATTTCAACCCCTTACGACTTGCCAGGTTTTAAACGCCTCTTAGGCGATGGTAGCCAGTTTGGAGTGAAGTTCGAATATGCTGAGCAGCCATCACCAGATGGCTTAGCCCAAGCCTTCATTATCGGTGAGGAATTTATTGGCAATGATTCTGCTTGTCTTGTGTTGGGCGATAACATCTTCCATGGTGCAGGACTTAGCCAGATGCTTCTTCAGGCAGTAGTAGATGCAGAGCAGAACAGCAAGGCAACCGTCTTCGGTTATCGTGTCAGCGATCCTGAGCGATATGGTGTCGCAGAGTTCGATGAGCAAAGCAATTGCCTTAGCATTGAGGAGAAGCCTGAGCATCCAAAGAGCAACTATGCTGTAGTTGGCTTATACTTCTATCCTAACAAGGTGGTGGAAGTAGCCAAGCATATCAAGCCTTCTGCTCGTGGCGAGTTGGAAATCACAACAGTCAACCAGGAGTTCCTGAAAGATAAGCAGCTGAAGGTGCAGACTATGGCAAGAGGATTCGCCTGGCTTGATACCGGAACCCATGATTCCCTTTCAGAGGCATCTACCTTTATTGAAGTTTTGGAGAAGCGCCAGGGCTTGAAGGTAGCTTGTCTGGAAGGTATCGCATATCGCCAGGGATGGATTACCGCCGAGCAATTAAGAGAGAATGCTCAACCTATGTTGAAGAACGACTATGGTAAGTATCTGCTTTCTATACTTAATGAAACTGAAGGAACTTTGAAGAAGAATTTGGAATTCTAGATTATAATAATAAAAAAGCAAAGAATTTTAGTTTAGTGATTAGTTAGATATAAAATATTCCAAAGGTAGGCGAAGCATCATAAGCATTTTTATGAGCTACTTTTCGCTGTTGGTGTGGAGCCTACCTTATTTATATGAAACATAAGTTATTGGTAGCAAAAATGCTATCGATAGTTAATTAACAAGTAAAGAAATGAAAATAGTATTGCGACCAATTACACTTCAAGATGGAGTCCATCTTGTTAAGTGGAGAAATGATGAGAATGTATTAAACCATTGCCTTTCTAGAGCAAAGATTACAGAAGAATCAAATGCAGAATTCTTTAAGAACTTTGTAGAGACAGGTAAGTATAAGCAATTTATGGTTGAGCGTATTGATGAGGATTTTCCTATTGTTGCTTATCCAATAGCTACTGTATATTTGAAGGATATGGATTATACTAATAAGCGCTGTGAACTTTGTATCTTTACCAGTACAGATACAGAGTGGACACCTGAAAGTCAAAGCCAGGCCATCCATATGTTAGTAGAGAAAGCATTTAACGAATATGGTATGCATAAGGTTTATTCTTACGTATTCTTTGAGTTTGCCGATGAGGTAGAACTCTTAAAAAATGCAGGATTCTCATCTGAAGCTATTCTTAAGGATGAGGCTATTAGTGAAAATGGTGAGTACGAAGATATTGTAAGATTAAGTATCCTAAAGCCATAAATCGGTATGCCAAAATCAAGCGGTGTCATAGGATCTTTGTTATGGAAGGGTGGTGAAAGAGCGGTGGTTCAAGGATTAGGACTTTTGATTCAAGTTGTCCTTGCTCGCCTTTTATTACCAAAAGATTTTGCAAGTCTGGCAATTATTAATGCAATCATTAATTATCTTGGTATTTTTGTTCAAAGTGGCTTGTCTATTGCTGTAGTTCAGAAGAAAGAGTTGTCAGAGAAAGATTTATCCACCCTTACATCAATAAGCTTATTTGTTGCATTAATACTTTTTATAGGATTATATTTCATAGCACCATTTGTAAGTGAATATTACAATATTGAAGAATTGACTTGGCCAATTCGAGTTATGGGAATTTCATTGTTCCTTTTCTCTTTCAATTCCATTCAAACTGGTTTACTTACAAGAAAGATGATGTTTCGCAGCATTTTCTTTCGAAGTATGTTGGCAACGCCTTTGTCTGGTATCATTGGTATTGCTATGGCATATATGGGAATGGGAATTTGGGCTTTGATTGGTTATTATCTTACTAATATCCTATCAATTGTCATCTTTATGAATATGATTCCAGAACTTCGTCTTAAATTAGGATTTTCTTGGCAAAGTGCGAAAGAAATATATGGATTTAGTATAAAGATTATTGGAACCAATCTAATCAGTGCAGGTGGAGATACTATTCGTACTATGACAATAGGAAAGGTTTTCTCACCAGAGAAATTGGCTTTCTATGATAGAGGATATAGCTATTCTTCCTTGGTTACACAGGTGGTGAATACATCGTTATCTTCTGTTTTGCTTCCTGTCTTTTCTCGTCAGCAAGATGATATTCAAAAGTTAAGAGAACTGGCAAGACGTTCTGTTTCGATGTCTGCATTTGTTATGATACCTATCTTAGTATTTGTTGCAGTTGCAGCTCAACCTTTAGTCTCTTTTGTGTTGTCGGAAAAATGGTTACCATGTGCCATCTTTTTGAGTTTGTTTTGTATTCTACGAATTCCTGGAATCATAACTTCAATAGATAAGCAAGTTTATTATTCCGTGGGCAAGAGTCAAATAGGACTTTATTATGAAATAGGTCTTTTAGCAGTAAACTTATTGTCTCTGACCTTAATGATTCCTTATGGGGTTTGGGCTATTGCAATTGGTTATACTGTTGTAGAATTTTCAGGAAATTTTATCTTATGTATCATCAGCAGTAGAGTCTTTGGTTATTCCCTTTGGGATAGATGTAAAGATCTGGTAAAACCGGTTTTCAACTCTGCTGTTATGGCAGTGGCAGCTTATGCAATGACCCGATATTTTGAAAGAGACTATGTATTGATAGTAATGCAAATGTTTGTTTCTGGGGTGGTGTATATTTTAATGTCATGGATAACTCATGATAAAAATTTATTCCAAGTAAAAAATATAATTCGAAATAGGAAATAATAATGAAGACAAAAAGACTATCTGGTATTGAACTACTTAGATTATTTGCGATGTTTGGCATTGTATTATCTCATTGGGGTGGTCATGGAAGTTGGCAGCTTGAATCAGATAATACCTATCTATATAATAAGGTTTTTCTACAATTCACTCAATATTTAGGTGAAATTGGAAATTGCATATTTATATTGATTACTGGATATTTTTGTGCCAATAAAACAGAAATAAGTAAGGAGGGGTTAATTCGGGTTGTTGCTGATGTTAAAGTATATGCTTTTATAATCTGGGGTGCGGTTGTCATGCTAGGATTAGTACCATTTACCGTAATGGGGGGGCTAAAATCAATACTGTCAATTATGTATCCAAATTATTGGTTTGTGCTTCCATATTTAGCTGTTTTCATATTATCGCCATGGATAAATCAGGTGTTACATCACTCTTCAAATAAGGCATTGAAGTATTACTTTGGTATAATGATAGCTATAGAAATGTTGCTACCATTAATGAAGGCTCCTACTATTTCTTCTAATGTAGGGTTATTTGTACTTCTTTATTCCCTAGGATTCATGTTGCGGACAAAGAAAATATCAATTTTCAAAAAGGATAAAACCCCCATATTACTTCTTTCAACGGGATTTATGACAGCAATAATATCATTAATAATCTTGGATTATGTTTTGCCAGTCTTTAATCTTAATATACACTTAAGTATGATGTTGATTGGTCGATTTTCATTCTTGCCAGTATTGTCTGCGATAGGATTATTATTGTGGTTTGAAAGGTTGAATATAGTCTCGCCAATAATTAATCGTTTAGCTCAAAGTGCTTTTGCTGTATATTTGATATCCGAGAATCCTAATGTTTATCCTTGGTTTTGGAAACTTTTTTTTGATAATATAGAATTTTATAATACTTCATATATGATACCTATAGCATTATTGCAGGCTTTGGTAGTAATGGCTTCTTGTATCTTTATTGATATGGTGTATAAGTTGGTTAAAAGTAATGTTTTAATGTTATTTAAAATAATAAGAAAATGATTAATGTTTATCAGCCTACTTTAGGCAAAGAGGAGCTTGATGCTCTTAAGGATGTTTTCGAGTCAAATTGGCTCGGTAAAGGCAAAAGAGTTGCTGAGTTTGAGGAAAAGTACGCAAGTCATCTTGGTGTTTCTAAAGACTTGGTTCTCACAACTAATTGTTGCAGTGAAGGACTCTTCTCTTCAATGCACCTTTTAGATATTCAGCCTGGAGATGAAGTGATTGTTCCAACAATTAGTTTTATTGGAGCTGGTAATGCTGTTTGTGCACATGGAGCAAAGTTGGTGCTTTGCGATGTTGATCCTCATACCCTAAATGCACGTGCAGAGGACATAGAGAAGGTTATTACCCCTAAGTCAAAGGCAATCCTTCTTTTGCATTATGGCGGTATTCCATGTGAAATGGATGAGATTATGGCTCTTGCCAAGAAGCATAATCTTAAAGTGATAGAGGATGCTGCTGCTGGAGTTTGTTCACGTTATAAAGGTAAGGCTATTGGTACTATTGGCGATATGGGTATGTGGTCTTTTGATGCAATGAAGATTCTTGTTAGTGCAGATGGAGCCATGTTGTACTTCAATACACCTGAGTTGCGTAAGAAGGCAGATCGCTGGTTGTATTTTGGACTCGAAACCAAGAGCGGTTATGAGAATAGCGTTGCTCAAAAATGGTGGGAGTTTGATATTTCATCCTTTGGACATCGTGCCATTATGAATGATGTTACAGCAGCAATGGCATTAGAGCAGCTTAAGAAGTTGCCAATGTACATGGAGAAGCGCAAACATGTGAGTGATTTTTATTATGAGAATCTTAAGCAATTCTCTTGGTTGGAACTTCCTCCAGTATTGCCTGACTATGTAGAAACTTCATATTATTTCTACCATGTACAGATTACTAATGGTAAGCGTGATCAGTTTGCAAAATTCTTGCGTGAGAATGGAGTATATACAACATATCGTTATTATCCACTCCACCGTGTGCCAGGTTATGGGGTAACAGGTGAATTCCCAAATGCTGATTATGCAGCAGACCACACCCTTAACCTTCCTATTCATCAGAGTATTTCTGATCAAGATTTGGAATACATCTTGGAAAAGGTTAAGGAGTTTGATGAAAAATATTGTAAGTAAATAAATATGGTATAACTGGCAGTACAGGTATTCAGTAATGAAGTGGTTCAATACCACCTGCCAGTTCATATTAATTAAAGTTGTGGCATTGTATCTTGACCGTATTTCATGTATCTTCTTTGATGTTTTTATTGAACGATAAGAATATTAAACACAATAACGAATAACTTAGTCAAGTATAGTAAGATAAAGATAGACACGACTGATATTATGATATTAATTTCTAGTTAACGATATAAATAGTTTTTGTATACTAATTTGAATTGACAATGTTTAATTATAATTTTGTGGTATTGAACTCAACAGACAATAAATTTAAAATAGATCATGATGCATATTATACAATTTGCATGGAGGATTTATATAAATTATCTGAAGTAGTAGTTGTTTCGTGGGCTTTAGATTATGCTCCAATGTTTGTTAAATTTCTATTTAACTTACATAATTCTGAGTTTATTAATAGATATATAAAATTGCCATTTAAGAAATTATGGTATCCTTTTTATTTTAAGAATAAATTCAAGGATAATAAACCTATTTGTTTTGTCCTTATTGATAGAAAATATTCTGTCGACTATTTACATTATTTAAAGAAAAAATATAAAAATTGCAAGATTGTACTTCTCCATAGGGATTTACGCTTTGTCTGCGAACGTATGAACCCAAAACTTCTTACGTGTAAAGATATTGATTTGCAAATGACTTTCGATAAAGGAGAATCAATCAAATATGATATGCCACATTTTGATGAGTTTGAGTCCAAAATAGAAGTTCCTATCTCAAAGCAGTATCCTGAATCTGATGTTTTCTTTGCTGGAAAAGCTAAAAACCGATTAGACAAGTTACTGGCTATTTATAAGAGCTTGACCGATGCGGGGCTAAAATGCAAATATTATCTAACGGGGGTTGAGCCTTCAAAGCGAATATCTTTGCCTGGTATTGTATATGCAGATAAGTTTATGTCTTATAAAGATATGCTATATCATTCTGTTAATTCAAGATGTATACTGGATATAAATCAGAATAATGCGGATGGATATACTTCTCGATTTTTAGAAGCTGTAATGTTTAATAAACGTTTACTTACAGATAATAAAAGCATAAAAGATTCAGTATTTTATACGAGTAAGAATATTCAGATTATAGATGATTATGAGAAGATTGATGCTGATTTTATTATCAATAATTGTAATATAGACTATCATTATAGTGATCAGTTTTCACCTATTCATTTATTGTGTAAGATCGATGGTCTCTTGAGTAAAGGTTAATTTTTTAAAAACTAAATATTTAATCTCCAAGATTGTATTATTCGTTTCTTTTACTCATTAGAATAAAACCATCATCTGTGATTATTATCCTAAGTTAAGATTTTAAAATTGAATTATGATATTTCGTTTAAATCAAAATGAAAAATTGTTTGTTGACCTGAAATCTTTAAGTGATTTTAGAACACCATTAATGGGAATATCTATTATATTGGTATTATTATGTCATGCAAAGATGGATGGTGCTAATTTACCTTGTTATATATTAAAAATACTGAATTTAGGAAACTGGGGTGTTGATATATTTTTTCTATTGTCTGGTATTGGAATGTATTTTAGTATAACAAAAAAAAATATTCAAAATCAGGCATGGTTTGATTGGTATAAAAGGAGGTTTTATAGAGTACTTATCCCGTATTTTATATTGGAAACGCCCTATTGGATTTGGTATTGTATAGATAATGACGAGGGGGTGATTAGTTTTTTATATTATATTTCTATGTTAAGTTTTTGGTGTGAACATATCGGACTATGGTTTTTAGCATTGCTTATACCTCTATATATAATAACGCCGGTTCTTTATAAGATATTCAATACAAGATATGGTGTTCTTTATTTGATACTTCTTCTTACTATTACTTTAACTTCTCCTCTAATTGTGCGCAATATTTTCAATAATAATATAATATGTAATATATTGGGGGTTATTGTTAGAGTTCCATGTTTTTTGATTGGATTATATTATGGTAAAAAAATCAAAGAAGGTAAGAATGTTAATTTTCTATATTTAATATTGTTACTATTAGCTTTCCATATAATTCCATTCCTCTCTCTAATGTCCAAAAGCTGGATTTGGGGATTGATTTGTTCGGTGTTGTTTGTTAAAATGTTAAGTTCGTTTTCTAGCTCTTTAAAAATTTTGGAGGTATTTGGAAAATATACGTTAGAAATTTATATCTCTTTAGATGTTTTGACTAATTTGCTTAGTGCAGTATTAGAAAAAGGTACTTTGTTTTGGCTCCTAACCATATTAGGTAGTTGCTCTTTATCATTCATATATGTAAAAATTAAACATTTTAGATTAGCATAAATGTACTCATTGATAATAACTCTTATTGTTCTTTTTTTTGCTTTATTTTATAGTAAAAATAGATTTGTCTCACTCCTTATGGGAATATTCTTATTCGTGTTGTATGGTTTTGAATATACTAAAAATGGATATGGTGATTATCATGTATATGAAGGAATCTATAAAGGCATTTCTAAAGGTGAATTGTGGGCTTTATTAGACTATGAACCTATTTTTGTATATATATTAAGAATATTTGGTAAAATTGGTTTAAGCTTTGTAGAAATTAAGATATTGTTGGGCTTTTTTTATGTTTTTGTCATTTATAAAACAATATCTTTATATACTAAAAATGTAGCATTGCCTTTAGCGTTGTTTTTTATTTTTCCAGCGATTTTTGATGCAGAACTTATAAGGTTTTCTTTAGCTTTTAGTTTCGTTATTTTTGGCATGAAATTTATCATAAGAGGTAAAGATTGGAAAGATTATATTTGTTTTGGATTGTGCGTTATAATAGGTACTTGTTGCCATGTTTCTGTTGTTTTTTATTTTGTTTTCTTTTTGCTGTTAATTAAGAATAAAAAAATATTTTATGGGATAGTGCTTTCCTTGATCATATTCGGCTTAGGATTGTCTATGACAAATGTATATTCAATTTTAAACAGTTTACCTTTTGGTGATCATATCAGGAGTAAATATCAAACCGACTATCAAAGTACCACATTGGGAATGCTAGCGTTTATATTCACGAACTTATCAATCATTTTGATAGCTGTTATTACGAAGCTCAGTATTAGACATTCTAAAATAAAGTTCTCACGTTGGGCTGGATATTTGAACAACAAAATAATAGATGTTAATGTTATTTCATTATTCTTAGTGATTATATCTTTGTTTTCTACTCAGGTTCAAAGATTAACTCATTTAATGTTATTATACAACTATATATATTTGGCGTCGGCCATGGAGTATCATAAAAATCTTAAGTTTGCAAAATTTTATGCCTTATGCTGTTCTTTATTTTTGCTTTATAGAATGTGTTTCCATGGTAGCCAAGGAACCATGCCTGTTTTTATTAGCCATTTTACTATTGGTTATTTTACTAGGATGTTTGAATTACTATAGTACGATATTTAAAATAATATGCTGGTGTATCTTCACTGGCTCAATCTCTCATATTAATGAAAAAAATACTTTGTCTTACAGACGGCTTTACTTTAGGTGGAGCAGAACGTCAGCTTATTGGATTAGCACATTTTCTAAAAAGGAAAGGATATTGTGTTGTTTTAGCATGTTATCATGATAAGAATTTCTATGAATCCTTGATAAAAGAGTATAATTTAGAATGTATAACTCTTCACCCTCAAGGACGTATGGGAAAAATATCTGAAGTCAGAAAGTTAATTAAAAACAATGGGTATGACTTTGTAATAGCATATAAGGACGGTGCAACAATGATAGTCTCCTTACTTAAATTATTAGGTATGCAAACTAGAGTTATTGTATCAGAAAGAAATACTACACAAAGTATGTCATTTCGAGATAAAATAAAATTTTGGCTTTATCAATTTGCTGACAATATTGTCCCAAATTCTTATTCACAGAGTGCTTTTCTAAACACACATTGTCCAAATTTGAGGAGCAAGATTACAACCATTACAAATTTTACAGATACACAGACTTTTGTTCCTTCTTATAAGATTCATAAGTCATCTATGTTAAATATCCTCATTGCTGGCCGTATTGCTGAGCAAAAGAATATCTTGCGTTTTCTTGACGTTTTAAAACGTCTGAAGGATTCTAATTATCGCATTCACTTTAAATGGTTTGGCAATGCTAGTGCAGGTGAACAAGCTTACGAAAGCGAAGTCAAGCAAAAGGTACAGCAGCTTCATCTGGAAACTATGATTGATTTTTTGCCAGCTACAAATAATATCACATATGAGTATCAACATTGTGATGCATTTTGTTTGCCTTCTATTTATGAGGGGTATCCGAATGTTGTATGTGAAGCAATGAGTAGCGGACTGCCAATTCTCTGTAGTAATGTTTGCGATAATCCTTATATTGTAGAGGACAATAAAAATGGTTTCTTATTTGATCCTTTTGATATTGATTCTATGGTTGGTGCATTCGAGAAGTTTATTAATCTTTCCCTTGAAAGTAAATGCGAAATGGGCAAATGTAGCAGACTTATAGCTGAAGAGAAATTTTCAGAGGAAGCCTTTGTACAAAAGTATATAAATATTATCGAACATAAATGAAAAATAAATATTTAATTCGTCTTGATGATGCTTGTCCAACTATGGATAAGAGCAAATGGCAGAGAATGTTTGGTATTCTTGATTCATTTGGAGTTCGACCTATGGTTGGAATTATACCTCATAATGAGGATCCTCTTCAAATGATTGATGAGGAAGATGCTATGTTTTGGGATTCTGTACAGGATTGGAACCAAAAAGGTTATTCTATAGCTCTTCATGGCTATAATCATTGTTATTGTTCAGAAAAAGGTTTAGAAGGTTTGAATCCGTTATGGAATAGATCTGAATTTGCAGGAGTGCCTCTTGATGTTCAAAAGCAAAAGATAAAGGATGGTATTAGTATCCTTAAATCTCATGGGATTCTACCTAGATATTTCTTTGCTCCTAGTCATACTTTTGATGAAAATACTTTGATTGCAATTAAAGAAGAGTCTGATATACGAATTATTAGCGATACGATTGCAAGAAAACCTTATAAATATAGGGATTTCACAATAATACCTCAGTTGGGTGGTCATTGTATGGAAATGAAGTTGCCAGGAATTTGGACTTTTTGTTTGCATCCTTCTTCTATGCAAGATAATGATTTTGAGAAGACAGAAGCTTTCTTAAAAGCGCATAGTGATAAATTCTGTAGTTTTGAGGAGCTTGATTTGGCTAAGTTGAAGAAGAAAGACGTATTAAGTAGACTGTTGTCTGGATGTTATTTTTTCGTAAGAAGATTTAAAAGATTACTAAAATGATAGAAAAAGGAAAAATAAATATTTTGATGGTTATGGCAAATACTAGAATGGGCGGTGTTCAAGCTTTCGTCTTAAATGTATTGCATAACATTAATCTAGATAAGTTTCATATAGATTTTGCTATAAATTTTTATGCAGAATGTAATGGCATTGAAGATGAATGCAGAAGATTAGGATGTGATTTTCACATATTGCCATATTTCAAAGTATATAATTATCATCAGTACACTAAGGCTTGGGATGATTTTTTGAGAACCCATCATTATGATATTGTCTATGCGCATGCAACCAATTCTGCTTCTATTTTTTTAGGAATTGCAAAAAAATATGGTATGAAAACCATTGCTCATAGCCATAGTTCAGGCTACAGAGGTAATTTTATAGAGCAAATAACGAAGAAGTTTTTTGCTAGAGGAGTCGGTAATGTGGCCGACTATTGGTTTGCATGTTCTGATAAAGCGGCAAAGAGACTATATGGAGATAGATATAAAACTTACAAGCATTATTATAATATCCCTAATGCCATAGATTCAGATAAGTATCTGTTTAATCAGGATATCAGAAATTGTATTCGTAAAAAGTTAGGCATAGATGATACAACATTTCTTTGCGGACACTTAGGTACATTTTCTCCTGTTAAAAATCATAAGTTCTTAATAGAAATCTTTGCTGAATTTTTGAAGATTAATCCTAATTCAAAATTGGTATGTTGTGGAGCTGGTGCATTGATGCCCGTTGTAAAACAGCAGGTTGAGGAGATGGGACTGAAAGACAAGGTGATTTTTACCGGTGTAGTAAGTAATGCCAATGAATACATGATGGCGATGGATTGTTTCATATTCCCTTCAATTTTTGAAGGTTTTCCTATTTCGGTTCTGGAAGCTCAGGCAACAGGTCTTCCTATTGTTATGAATGATGTGATTACTACTGAAGCAGATTTAACTCCTTTAGTAAATCGTTCTTCTTTGAATCTGCCAGCATCAAATTGGGCAAAGATTGTATCTGAAACTAGCGTTACAGATCGTCCTTCATATAACAAGGCGATTTCCGTTAGTCCTTTTAATATTAAGTCATCGGTTAAAGAGTTTGAACATTTATATTCACAGTTAATATTATCATAATATGGCTATAAAAAAGATAGGTATCGCAGCTGTAACTTACAAAGAAAATTTTGGTAGCGCACTGCAAACATATGCAACTCAATATACATTAGAGAAGATGGGGTATGATGCTCGAATTTTCGAGATAAAAGGTGTGCATCGTCAAATTCATATTAAAAAGCTGCTTTATTACTTAGGGCGTATGTTTGATCCTGTTGAATTTAAGTACTTGGTCGCTAATCTAAAGAGCCGTTCACGCAAGTCTGCTTCGGCTTCTTCTGATCAATATGCTCAGGATATGAATATTCGTAAGCAGGTTTATGCAGATTTTAATACTAGATGGAATAAGATGCTTCCTAAGGTGAATGGTTGGGGTGGTTTGTCGAAACAGGCTGCAGGCATGGATGCTGTTGTTGTAGGAAGTGATCAGCTTTGGAGACCTTCTAATATTGTTGGTGGATATTTTACTTTGGAGTTTGTCCCAAATCAGGTTAAGAAGATAGCCTTCTCAACAAGCTTTGGGGTACCAGAGTTACCGAAACATTTACATAAGCATGCAAAGAAGTTTTTATCTCGTATTAATCATATAAGTGTTCGCGAGAATAGCGGAGCCGACATTGTAATGCAGGAGTGTGGTCGTAAGGCAACTGTTGTATGTGATCCGACTATGATGCTTACTGCAGAAGACTGGTTGCATATTCAGAATACGAAACCTTTTGCAGAAGGAAAATACATACTTATGTATCTTATGGGTGATAATCCTGAACAGCGTGAGTTTGTAAAAAAGCTGTCGGAGAAGACTGGTTGTAGGATAATAGGTTTGCTTCATGGGGCAACCTATATATCTTATGATGAAGATGTTGTTGATGAAAAACCATATAACGTTGGTCCTTCCGATTTTGTCAACCTGATTAGATATGCAGAATACGTATGTACAGACTCTTTCCATTGTTGTGTCTTTAGTATTTTGAATTCTACTAAATTCTTTGCTTTTCGCAGATGGCCTGATGGTAGTAAGTTCTCTGCCAATGACCGCCTTTATACTCTCCTTGGTTTTACTGGACTTTCTCGTCGACTGATCAAGGGTTCTGAGAATGTTGAATCTTGTATTGCTGATGTAATTGATTTTGATACAGCTCTTGCAAAGGTTGCAGAAAAGAGAGAAATGTCTATGAAATATTTGCAAAATGCTTTGAATGGTTAAATTATGCCTACATTAATAGAATCTGATAAATGTTGTGGATGTGCTGCTTGTGCAAGTAAATGTGCTAAGAATGCTATCAGCATGAAGCCCAATAAAGAAGGATTCCTTCACCCTTCGGTTGATACTTCAAAATGTGTTGAATGTGGTCTCTGTGAGAAAGTTTGTCCAGGGATTCATCCTGCCATCAATAAGGGAAATAATGGAATTCCTGAGGTTTATGTTGTTCAGCATAAAAATGACAAAATTCGTTATCAATCAACTTCTGGCGGTGCGTTTACTGCTATTGCTGAAGAAATAATTCGGAGGGGCGGTGTTGTCTTTGGCGCTTCTATGTCTGCTGATTTATCTGTAAGACATTGTTTTGTAGAGAAGGAGGAAGAGTTGGTTCGATTCCGAAACTCAAAGTATGTTCAGAGTACAATTGGCAATAGTTATCAATTAGCAAGAAAATTCTTATTAGAAAATCGCTATGTTTGTTTTAGCGGTACTCCGTGCCAAATAAATGGTTTATATAAGTACTTGTGTAAAGATTATGAGAAGTTAATAGCTGTAGATGTTGTCTGTAAATCGGTTCCTTCTCCTCTTATTTTCAGTAAATATGTAGAATTTAAGAAGCAACAAGAAAAGACGATAACTGATATTGTTTTCAGAGATAAAAAACGAGGATTTCTTTATTGTACTATGGCTCATTATCGTAGTCATGAAGATAGACTCAAAAACAGAGAACTATACCGCCGTGGTAGTGAATCTGATGAATGGTTACGACTCTTTTTGAGCGGTAAAATAAGTCGGCATTCTTGTATGACTTGCCAGTACCAGACAAGACAAAGAGTTGGTGATTTTACATTAGGTGATATTTGGGAAACAGGATTCTCTGATTTTGATGACAATAAAGGTTCTACGTTGGTTCACGTTTGGACGAAAAAGGGGCAAAGATTTTTGGAGGACATCAGTAGTAATATCAGATGCGTAGTTTATCCGAACGAGAAATCTAGAGGAATGGAGCGCTATGGTAAAATAAATATATGGCAAGATAGAGATCAGTTATTTGAAGATGCTCAAGTTTTGCCTGTAGAGGCCTTCTTTGCTAAATATGCACCATACAATATCAAAGTGCGTATTAAAAACTATACTCGTGTAATTCTATGGGGACTGCAATTGCAAGCTTTGGTAAGGCGCATTAAACATTCGATAATACATAGAAAATAATGAAGCAAAATAAATTATTTATCGTAGTAAATGTAGATTGGTTCTTCCTTTCTCATCGTCTTCCGGTGGCTTTAGCTGCACAGGAGGCGGGTTGGGATGTGACCATCGTAACTGCTGATACAGGTAAACTTCATGTTATTGAAGAAAAGGGACTTAAGGTAATTAATCTGCCGATGAGTCGTAGTGGCATGAATATATTCGAGGAGTTGAAAACGCTTAACTTCTTGCGTAATCTTTATCAGAAAGAAAAGCCGGATGTTGTACATCATGTCGGTATGAAGACTATCCTGTGGGGAACTCTTGCTGCTAAGTTTAGCAAGGTGCATGGAGTGGTAAATGCTATTAGCGGATTAGGAGGCTTTTTCGCAGAAGACAATAAGGGCTTGCTGAGTAAGGTAATGCCTAAGGTTTTGAGGTTTTCTCATCATCGACCTAATTTGCTTTGTATCTTCCAAAATGACGATGACTGGGGATTGTATGTAAAGCATGGTATCATCAAACATGAACAAGGTCGTTTTATCAAGGGGTCCGGTGTAAATCTCCTTGATTTCTGCTATACTCCAGAACCTTCTGAAGGTAAAATCAAGGTGATTCTCACAGCCCGAATGATAGTAGAAAAGGGCATCTTCTTGCTTACAGAAGCTGCAGAAAGATTGCGCTCGAAGTTTGGGGAGAAGGTGGAATTCCAATTAATAGGTGGATTGGATGATCATCCTGGTGCCATCACGAAAGAACAGCTTGATGCCGTATGTGATGGAAAATACATCAAATGGCTAGGATATCGCACGGATGTACGAGACTTGTTGAAACAATGTCATATCGTAGCTTTCCCTTCATACTACATGGAAGGTTTGCCTAAGTCGCTTATAGAGGCTGACGCTACTGGAAGACCTGTCATCACAAGCAATTCCGTGGGATGTAAGGAAACGGTTATAGATGGTTATAATGGTTACTTGATTCAACCTAAGGATGTGGATGCTCTGACAGAAAAACTGGATTTGCTCTTGTCTGATAAGGATTTAAGAGTAAAAATGGGACAGAACTCAAGAAAGTATGCAGAGAAATATTTCGATATCAATGTGGTTATCGAGAGACATTTGAATATTTATCAAGAATTAGTAAAATAACGATGAAGGTATTGATTACTGGCGCTGGCTCTTATGTAGGTGAGAGTGTGCGCAAATATATTCTTTCTACATCATCTGATTTCGAGATAGATGCTGTGGATACAATGGGGGATAATTGGAAGAAGGCTGATTACTCTCAATATGATGTGGTGTATCATGTGGCTGGAATTGCACATGTGAATGCTGATCCTAAGATGGAACCTTTATATTATAAGGTGAATCGCGATTTGACGATTGCTGTTGCTGAACATGCGAAAGCTGCAGGAGTGAAGCTGTTTATCTTCATGTCAAGTCAGATTGTTTTCCATGAGAGTCAGTCGTTGAAGAGTGAGGTGCTTACCAAGGATACCAAGGAGAATCCTAATGGCTTCTATGGCGACTCTAAGCTTCAGGCTGAAATAGGGCTTCATAAGTTGGAGGATGAGAACTTCAAGGTCTGCATCCTTCGTCCTTGTATGATTTATGGTCCGAATGCGAAGGGTAATTTCCCAAGATTGGCGAAGCTTGCAACGAAAATTCCTTTCTTCCCTTGCTGGCATAATAAGCGCTCGATGTTGTATATCGACAATCTCGCTGAGTTCGTGAAGCAGGCAATGCTTAGAGGATTGAGTGGTACTTTCTATCCTCAGAACAAGGAGCAGGCTGATACCGTAGAAATCATTCGCTTCTTTGCGAAGCAGGCTGGTCATAAGGTATGGATTAGCCGTATCTTCAATCCGTTCGTATGGTTTGGCTCTTTCGTGCTTCAGCCAATCAACAAAATGTTTGCTACCTACTATTATGACCCATCTATGTCGAAAATGGATTTCGACTATCAGCTGGTCAGCTTTGAGGAAAGCTTGAAGAGGGTAGCGGAGGGGATGAAAGAAGGATAAAGTCCTTCTTTCAAATCTTCTGTAGATATTCCAACCACCTTTTAATAAAATACTTATGGTGACATATATCATTATTTTCGTTCTGCTTCTTATAGCAGAACTTGTCTATTTCCGTATTGCGGATAAGTGTAATATCATTGATAAGCCGAATGAACGTTCATCACACTCTTCTATCGTGTTGAGAGGTGGTGGCATCATCTTCCTGATAGGGGCTTGGGTATGGAGTGGATTCTTCGGATTCCCTTATCCTTGGTTCCTGGCTGGTCTTACATTGATTGCGGGTGTCAGCTTTGTGGATGATATCCGCTCGCTGCCTGACAGTGTAAGATTGGTGGCGCAGTTTACTTCTGCTGCCCTGGCTTTCTTTCAGCTGGATATTTTGCATTGGTCTATGTGGTGGGTGGTTATCCTGGCACTCATCGTATATGTGGGTGCAACGAATGTCATCAACTTCATGGATGGTATCAATGGTATCACGGCTGGTTATTCGCTGGCGGTATTAGTACCTTTGGCATTGGTGAATATGAATGAGGAGTATATGGAGCAGAGCTTGGTTATCTCTACCATCCTCGCATCATTGGTATTCTGTATCTTCAACTTCCGACCAAAGGGTAAGGCGAAGTGTTTTGCCGGTGATGTGGGATCTATCGGTATCGCCTTTATCATGTTGTTCCTCCTGGGCAACGTCATTATCAAGACTCAGGATGTTACCTGGCTTATCTTCCTGTTGGTATATGGTGTGGATGGCTGTCTTACGATTGTTCATCGCATTATGTTGCATGAAAATCTGGGTGAGGCTCATCGCAAGCATGCTTATCAGTTGATGGCAAATGAGTTGAAGATAGGTCACGTGAAGGTGTCTTCCTTGTATATGGCTATGCAGTTGGTGATTTCATTGGGATTTATCTATCTGTGTCCAGATAATGTAGCGTGCCACTGGATGTATCTTGTTGGCGCATTGCTTGTGTTGTCACTCGCTTATGTACTTTTCAAGAAGAAGTATTATCATCTTCACGAGGAGTATCTTTCTTCTCTTAAGAAATAAGAATCATGAATACATTGGAAATAAACAAGGATTTCTTGGAATCTCTTTTTGCCAAGGCAAAGGAGAATCCTCGCTTGCGCCAGAACTATGATCTTCGTACAAGCGCAGAGGATCAAAGCCAGAGAATGCTCAATGCTCTGCTACCTGGTACTGAAGTGGCGATACATCGTCATCCCAATTCATCAGAGAGCGTTATCTGCCTATGTGGTAGAATGGATGAAGTGATATACGAGGAGGTGGTATCGTATCTACAGGATGGTGAGGATACCATAAGAAAGGTCTCTTATCAAGAGATTGAGAGAATTCATCTTAATCCGAAGAATGGGGTGTATGCATGCCAAGTGCCTAAAGGGGCATGGCATACGGTAGAGGTATATGAACCTAGCGTCATCTTTGAAGCGAAAGATGGGGCGTATGGGGAGGATGGGAGTGAAATTCTTCGAACCACCTAGTTCCTCCTTCCAAGGGAGGGCACTGAAAAAGTCCCTTTTGGGGTTATGGTAGTTTAACATTCTGCTTTTAAAATAGCCTCCCTAAAAGTTGCATATGTGCAATATTTTTTGTTTCTTTGTAGGAAAATACAAGGATTATGCCAGAGCAACAACAGACCATATCATTCAGTGATTATTCAAGTTTGTATGACTTGATTATACCAAAAGACAACCTGCTCCGCCAGATTAATGACCTGGTGGACTTTAGTTTCGTATACCAGGAATTGCAGGATAAGTATTGTCATGACAATGGGCGTACGGCAGAGAGTCCTATCCGTATGTTCAAGTATCTCCTGTTGAAGGTGATTTATAACATATCTGATGTTGATGTTGTTGAACGTGCCCGCTATGATATGTCATTTAAGTACTTCTTAGGATTAACTCCAGAGGAGACTAACTTGATAAATCCTAGTTCCTTGACCAAATTCCGCCGACTTCGCCTGAAGGATATGGAGTTGTTGGATCTGCTTATCAAAAAGACAGTTTCTATTGCTATAGAAGTAGGTGTCCTCAAGTCTAAAACCGTCATTGTTGATGCTACCCATACATATTCTCGTTCCAACCCTATTAGTGCTGCAAAGAGTTTGGAGTACTATTGCAAGACCGTAATCAAAGTCGTAAATTCTGTAGATGACAATATGGTGTTGCCAAAGCTTCCTGAAGAGAAGAAGTATTCTTCTATTATGAAAGCTGCCAAGGCGATTGTTGCTACAGTAGAAGCTGACGCTGCAACTGCCAATATGCCTGCAGTCAAGGAGCGTCTCAATATGCTGAAAGAAACCATTTCTGACGCAGAGGCACGAGGCATAATTTCAAAAGACGAGGATGCACGTACTGGACATAAGACTGCAAATTCTTCATTTTTTGGATATAAGACACATATAGCAATGAGTGATGAAAGAATTATCACCGCAGCTACCGTTACTTCTGGAGAAAAGGGCGATGGTCCACAATTGCCAGAACTTATAGAAAAGACAGAATCTGCTGGTATGCAGATTGAGAATATCGTTGCAGATACAGCCTATTCCGCTAAAAGTAATCTCGAATTAGCAAAATCTAAAAATGTAAAGTTGGCAGCACCTCTTAACCCTGTTGTAAATGGCAATGGTCAGCACAAGCTGAACTTTGAATATAACAAAGATGCCAATCTATATGTTTGTCCTGCAGGTCATATGGCATTATACAAGGAAAGGAAAAATCGCATAAACGACAATAGACATAGGAATGCAAAATTCATATATTTCTTCGATGTCGATAAATGCAAGGTTTGCCCTCTTCGTGATGGATGCTATAAACCTGGAGCAAAATCAAGAACTTATCATGTAACCATTAAAACTGATGAGCAGATTGAACAGCTCAAATTTCAGGAATCTGATGCATTCAAAGAACTTCAGAGGAAACGATACAAGATAGAGGCCAAGAACTCGGAACTTAAGAATACCCTTGGATATGATAGAGCACTGTCATATGGTTTGTCGTGCATGGAAATGCAGGGCGCATTGACTATTTTCGCTGCAAATGTCAAAAGAATCCTCAAATTAATGCATAAAGCATAAGAGAGAGGTTATCTTCATGAATATGCTCTCATATAACCCTCTGTAAGTCGTTATAAAGCTATCTAAGCTATTGTGTCAGGCAGAATAGATTTAAAATCTGCCCGTCTGAAAACTGCTCAGAAGTACAGTAACTGGCTGCTTTTTTATTTGTTTTTCCAAAAACAGGCACCTTTTTCAGTGCCCTCCCAAGGAGGATTCCACCACCTAGTTCCTCCTTCCAAGGAGGACTCCACGTCTCTCACCAAGCCTCTCTCTTGCCCGAAGAGAGAGAATGTAACCGCCCTCCGGTGCTCGGAACCGCTTCGCTCTAAGGTTGGCGGGGCATCAAAGCCCTCGCCATGTTGTGCGGGTTGGGACCGCCTGGGGAAAGCAGTTTATAGTTTACAGTTGATTTTTTAGTAATTTGCTGATAACTTGCAGATTTCTTGTGATTTTCTTGGTGGTTTCAAGAAAA
>OOIG01000383.1_pt1 | contig 38436 bp, 37 predicted proteins | sample 1692091 | NCBI WGS metagenome assembly OOIG01 (sample SAMN06348188, study PRJEB24527) | human gut metagenome | biome: human gut; feature: ankylosing spondylitis patient; material: feces | host: Homo sapiens | place: China | collected 2015-10 | reverse complement strand
TCCATTATATATTACAGCTCCACCTACTCCTGTTCCAATACATAGAAATAGTCCATTTTCACATTCACTAAAATTTCCATATTTTTGTTCTGCTAATGCTGAACATTTTGCATCATTTTTTAATTTTACTTTTGTTCCTGTTTCTTTTTCTATTATTGGTGTTATTTCATAATTTTCTATTCCTAAATTCACTGCTTTTATAATTGTTGTTTGATTTACTGTTCCTGGTACTGCTATTCCTACATTTTCTACAAAGTCCATTTTTTGATATTCTTTTATTGTTTGTATTATAAATTGTGTTATTTCTTCTTTTAGATTTTTTTTACTTATTTGACTTTCGTTTTCGATTTTTTCTACTATATATTTTTCTTTCTTCTGTTGTATGTTTCCGAATTCGTCTACTAGCCCTATTCCTACATGACTTCCACCTATATCTATTCCTATTTTCATTTGTTTGTTACCTTTCTTTTTGTAACTGTTTTGATGTTTTTATCTTATCATAAAGAACCTAAAATATCAATCATTTTAGGTTCTTTATTTTAAATCCAATTTACAATTTTCATTCCTTTTGGAGCACCCCATGGAGCATTTTGAATAAATTGTTCTTTTTTCTTTAATGTCACTTTATTTAATTTTCTGCAATCAACAAATAAACTCCTTCCCAAACTATTCACAGAATTTGGTATTTCTATTTCATCAATATTAACACAATAAGAAAAAGCATTATTCTTTATTTCTTTTACTGTATCTGGTATCACTATTCTATTAATATTTGATTGCACCATAAACGCAGACTCTCCAATTACTTCAACACCTTTTTTTACTGAATATGTTTCATAAATATTTTTCAAAAACACACTACAATCTCTTGCGGATGTATAATTTTCGTTCGCAGAAGCTTTTTCAAGCAACATTCTTCCCATGGAAGTATCGGTGTAACCATTATTTTTACAATAAGTATTGATTATAATCATAAATACTGCTATAATAGACTCTGTATTCTGGCGTCGTGGCAAAAGGTGGCTCCGGTGCCCCAACCACGACCATTATGAGATTTGTGAAGCACCCTTAAGGAGAAGATATGGATTCCATAAATGAAATTTGGATGGCTGTTTTAAATTACATGAAGCCCCAGGTCAGCGAGACCGCCTACAGAATGTGGCTGCAGGATCTGATTTTAAAGAACCTGGACGGCAAGTGTGCTGTGGTGGAATGTAACAACCAAATGAAATACAATATTGTCAGCGAGCAGTATAAAGAACCGTTGGAAGCGGCATTTGAAGAAGTGATCGGCTTTCATGTAACGGTAGAGATCACAACCCGGGACAATACGCCTAAAGAAGAAGTAAAGCCCAAGGATACCCATCTGTTGCCCACGGAGCAGCCGGGGGATATTCATACTTTTGATACCTTTATTGAGGGCTATTCCAACAAATTTGCTTACCGTGCAGCCATGGCGGTGGCAAAGGATCCGGGCGGCGTCAGCAGCCAAACCAACTATAACCCGCTGTTTATTTACGGTCCCTCCGGACTGGGCAAGACCCACCTGCTTAACGCCATTTGGCACGAAATTCAAGACAATTTTCCGGAAAAGCGTATTCTTTACGTAAAGGCGGAAAGTTTTGGCAACGAATTTGTAATTGCCTTGCAGCGGCACACTACCGATGACTTCCACGACAAGTACAGAAAAAATATTGATGTACTTTTGGTGGATGATATTCAGTTTTTAGCCGGGAAAGAATCCATCACTGAGGAGTTCTTCCACACCTTCTCTGCGCTGAAGGACGCAGGCAAGCAAGTGGTCATTACCTCTGACCGGGTGCCGAAAGACATTCCCATGATTACCGACCGATTGAAAACCCGGTTTGAAAGCGGTCTGCTGGCGGACATTAACCCGCCGGAATTTGAGACCCGCTGTGCCGTCATAAAGCGCAAGGCGGAAATGCTGGATTTTGACATTCCGCAAGAAGTGGTAGAATATATTGCAAAAAATGTAAAAAACAATATTCGCCACCTGGAGAGTGTGACAAAAAAATTGCAGGCCATGCAAAACCTGTTTAACCAAAAGCCCACCATTGCCGGGGCACAGACGGTGATTAAAGATATTATTGAGGACAGCCAGCCCCTACCGGTCACCATCCAAAGAGTAGTAGACGAGGTGAGCCGGGTTACCGGTATCTCTGAGGAAGAAATTTACAGCACCAAGCAACAAGCAGCCGTAACGCACGCCCGCAAGATCACCTTTTATGTGATCCGGGAAGTAACCGGTATGAGCTATGTGGCGATCGGCAAAGAATTTAAAAAAGACCATTCCACCATTATGTACAATGTGAACAGTATCGAAAAGGCCATGAAAAAGGACTCTCGCCTGGCTCGCCAGGTCAACGACATTGTCAACAACATTAACCAACACAAGGATAATCAGTAAGACAAAAATACGCGCCTTACAAACCAAAATTTTCAACATTTTTTTCATTTTGCACAAAGAAAATTTGCACACCCCTTGTGAAAGACAAAATCTTTCCACATCTTCAACAAATTTTCAAAATCCGGGCGTGGAAGAAAATGGCGCCAAAAATCCCGCGGTTGACCGCAATTTTGCCGCTTTCCACACTTTCACCGCCCTATACTACTACTACTAAAACCCATACTGTAATAGGAAACGGAGGGAGCAAATTTTATGAAATTCACCTGCAACGCCAGAGAACTGAATACCGCCTGCAATAATGTGATGCGCGCAGTCAGTACCAAAATGACCGTACCCACCATTGAGGGTATTTTAATGGAATGCGGCAGCGATACGCTGAGCCTTACCGGCTATGACTTTGAATTTGGCATCAACACCACCCTGCAAGCCAGCGTTACTGAACCGGGTGCCATAGTGATCAATGCCAAAGTGCTTTGTAATATTATCAAGGAGCTGACGGCAGAGACGGTGACCTTTGACATCAGCGGCACCTCTGTTTCTATCATTTGTGGCGCTGCCCAATATGCCATTACCGGTATTGACGCAGACGATTATCCGGAGCTGCCCAGCGTCAGCGGCGGCTATCCTCTGTTTTTAAATCAGAACCTGTTGCAAAAGATGGTACAGCAGACGCTGTTTGCGGTGGCAGACAGCGAAGCCTCTAAGCCGGTGCACACAGGGCTTAAATTTGAAATGAGCCTGAACCGGCTGCGCCTGATCGGCGTAGACGGCTACCGCTTGGCCATTCGCACGGAAACCGTAAAATATGACGGTGAGGATATTAGTTTTATCGTACCCAAAAAGACGGTACGGGAGCTGATCAAGCTGTTGAACCCGGAGGAGGACGAAAATATCTCCGTTTCCGTAGGCAAACGTCATATTGTATTTGAAGTGGGGCAGTACAGCATTATCAGCCGGTTGCTGGAAGGCGAATTCTTAGATTATAACGCCGCAGTGCCTAAAAGCAGTAACACCACGGTACTTATCAACACCGAGGACGCCATTCACTGCATTACCAGTACCATTCCAGTAATTGAAAATAACCAAAAGAACCCCATTCGCTGTCTGTTTGATGCAGACGAAATGCGGGTATCCACTGTGTCCGGCCTGGGCCGGGTGGTAAACTACACCCACGCCAATGTAAGCGGCGACCGGGTGGAGATCGGTTTTAACTCCAAATATGTGCTGGACGCACTGAACGCCGCAGACACCGATCAGGTACGCATTGAGTTGTCCGGCCCGGTTAGCCCGGTGAAGGTGCTGCCGATGACCGACGACAGCTTTCTGTTCTTGGTGCTGCCTATGAGGCTGAAAAATGAAGCTTAATGTAAATATCAAACCCCATCGGCAAGAAACGGTGACCATCAGTACCCCTTTTATCCGGCTGGACGCGCTGCTGAAATTCAAAGGCGAGGCGGAAACCGGCGGCCAGGCTAAGCAAATGATTCAGGACGGACTGGTGAAAGTGAATGGGGAGACCTGTACCGCGAGAGGCAAAAAAATTAAGCCCGGCGATGTGGTGGCCGTTCACGGCACCGATTATACCATACAGCAATGAAGATAGAACGCATGGGTATTGACGCCTACCGCAATCTGGAACACCTGGTGCTGGATTTTGACGATGTAAATGTGATCTACGGCGAAAATGCCCAGGGTAAGACCAATTTGATTGAAGCGGTGTACCTGTTTACCGGTGCCAAGAGTTTTCGCGGCGCCCGGGACAGCGAGCTGGTACAATTTGGCAAAGAACAGGCACAGCTGCAAATTCATTTTGTCAGTGGTGATCGACCCCAAACGGCCATGTTACAGATCAAAAAACGCCGCAGTGCCACTTTAAACGGCATTGCCAAGGCCTCTGCCGCCGCACTGGGGGAGGAGATCAAGGCGGTGGTGTTCAGTCCCGCCCATTTGACCATGATTAAAGACGGTCCGGCAGAACGGCGCAAGTTTTTAGATCTTGCTCTGTGCCAAATCCGTACAGGATATAAAAAATTGCTCAGCGACTACAACCGCAGTTTGGCCCAGCGGAATATGCTGCTGCGAGATATTGCGGCAGGTAAAATGAGCGCCGACACCCTGTTTATTTGGGACGGCAACCTGGCTCGTGCCGGGGCAAAAATCATTTATCAGCGCCGTGCCTATGTGGCTGCGCTGGAAGAACCGCTTTCCCGTATTCACACCGGTCTGTCCGGCGGGCGGGAGCAGATCGGCGCCCGACTGCAAGGCGCCTTTGATTACGGTGATTTGGCCGTAGAAGAACTGGAACGGCGGCTGCTCTCTTTGCTGGAAAGTGCCCGCAGTGAGGATCTTTACCACCGGGCCACCACCGTTGGACCCCACAGGGATGATCTGGATATTACCTTAAACGGTATCTCTGCCCGAAAGTACGGCAGTCAGGGGCAGCAGCGCAGTTGTGTACTCTCCCTAAAACTGGCGGAGGCGGAAATTCTGCAACAAAAAACAAATGAAGCCCCTATTGCCCTGCTGGACGATGTAATGAGCGAGCTGGACGAAGGGCGGCAAGATTATATTCTCAACCACATGAAGGGTATGCAGTTGTTTATCACCTGCTGTGATGCGGGCACCATCTTGCGTGGCACCCGGGGCAAAACCTTTCATATTGAAAACGGCAAGGTGGTGAACTGATGCTCCTGCACATTGGCGGCGACACAGTGGTGCGTACCGGCGATATTATTGGTATTTTTGATATGGATACCTCCACGGTAGGTAAGGCCACCCGAGATTTTTTAACCAGGGCAGAGCAGCAAAAGCGGGTGCAGTATGTAAATTACGACCTGCCCAAAAGCTATGTGCTTACCAAAGAAACGGTGTATATCAGTCCCCTGAATGTAAGCACACTGATCAAACGATGGAAATAACCCATTTTCGATAGAATACGGACACAGGCACCGCACCTGCCCACAGTGCGGAGGACGCCTTTGTGGGCAGAAAGGCAGAAGTTATGGCTGAAGAAGAAAAGACTGTTTTGGAAGAAGCGGATATGGACACCGTTGTAACGGAAGAATATTCCGCAAAAGATATTCAGGTTCTGGAGGGCCTGGAGGCCGTCCGCAAGCGCCCGGGTATGTATATCGGCTCCACCGGTCCCCGAGGTCTGCACCACCTGGTGTATGAGATCGTAGACAACTCCATTGACGAGGCACTGGCCGGGGTCTGCACCCACATTGAGACGGAGATTTTGCCCGGTAATGTGATCAGCGTGCGGGATAACGGCCGTGGTATTCCCACCGGCATTAACGAAAAGACCGGTCTGCCTGCTGTAACGGTGGTGCTCACCGTACTCCACGCCGGCGGTAAGTTCGGTGGCTCCGGCTATAAAGTATCCGGCGGTCTGCACGGCGTAGGCTCCTCTGTGGTAAACGCCCTGTCCCAGTGGCTGGAGGTAGAGGTGACCCAGAACGGTCATGTGTATGCCCAGCGCTTTGAGCGAGGCAAGCCGGTGGACGACCTGCATATTATTGCCGATCGGGAGGGGCACGGCACCCTCATTCGCTTCCAGGCGGACCCGGAGATTTTCTCCGAGACCACCGAGTACGAGTACGATGTACTGGCCCGCCGTCTGCGGGAGCAGGCGTTCCTGAACGCCGGGCTGTCCATTACGCTGACGGATAAGCGGGGCGAAGAGCCGGTAGCCGAGGAATTCTGCTACGAGGGCGGTATTCGGGAATTTGTAAAGTACATCAACACCACTCGGGGACTAAACCCCATTCAGGACGAAGTGATCCACATCTCCACGACCAAGGACGACCGCAGTGCAGAGGTGGCGCTGTGCTATACGGACAGCTACAATGAAACCCTGCTGTCCTTTGCCAACAACATAAATACCATTGACGGCGGTACCCACGAGACCGGGTTCAAAACCGCCCTGACCCGGGTGTTTAACGACTACGGCAAAAAGTTTAATATTCTGAAAGAAAATGACAAGAAACTCTCCGGCGACGATGTGCGCGAGGGGCTGACTGCCGTCATCAGCGTGAAGCTTACCGAGGCCCAGTTTGAAGGCCAGACCAAGGGCAAGCTGGGCAATACGGACATTACCGGCCTGGTCAGCTCCCTGGTATATGACAAACTAATGACCTATTTTGAGGAGAACCCGGCGGTAGCCAAGGCACTGCTGTCCAAGTCCCTGGACGCTTCTCGCGCCAGAGAGGCGGCCCGCAAGGCCAGAGATAACGCCCGTAATAAGACCGGGCTGGAAAGCAGCAAACTGCCGGGCAAGCTGGCGGACTGCTCCTCCAACGACCCCTCCCTGTGCGAAATTTACATCGTCGAGGGTGATTCCGCCGGCGGCTCCGCTAAGGACGGACGGGACCGTGCCCACCAGGCCATTCTGCCCCTTTGGGGTAAAATGCTGAATGTGGAAAAGGCACGGCTGGACAAGGTTTACGGCAACGAAAAGCTGATGCCTGTGGTGACCGCGCTGGGCACCGGCATCGGCGAGGACTTTGACATTACCAAGCTGCGCTACCACAAGATTGTGATTATGGCCGATGCGGATGTGGACGGCGCGCACATTCGTACCCTGCTGCTGACCTTCTTCTTCCGCTATATGAAGCCCTTAGTTGAGGGCGGATACATTTACCTGGCCCAGCCCCCGCTGTTTAAGGTGCAAAAGGGCAAAAAATTCAAGTATGCCTTTAGCGACGAGGAGCGGGACCGGCTCATTGAAGAAATGGGCGGCCAGTGCGACATTCAGCGATACAAAGGTTTGGGTGAGATGGACCCGGAGCAGCTGTGGGAGACCACGATGGACCCGGAATTTCGCATTATGCTGCGGGTGACCGTAGAGGACGCCCAGCAGGCGGATGAAACATTCTCTATTTTAATGGGCGATAATGTTGAACCCCGCCGTGAATTCATTGAAAAGAATGCAAAATATGTACAGAATCTGGATATTTAATTGCAAGTAAACGCCTACCCCGGCGGGGTTCAAACGACGCTCCGCGGGCCGGCGCAGCCGGGCTGCGGGAGAACGCTCCGGTGGAGCGTTTGATAGCGGCGTGCACCAACTGTGCTGTGGCAAAAGCCCCCTGCCGGATCAAAGGCAAAATATGTACAGAATTTGGATATTTAATTGCAAGTAATCGCTTACCCCGGCGGGGTTCAAACGACGCTCCGCAGGCCGGCGCGCCAGCGCGACTGAGAGATCAATACCATCTTCTCCCAAACAAAGGAGAACACCATGACCACATTTGAATTCAAAATGACGCCACGGGCGTATTACGCCGGGTGGCGGGTGCTGCAACGGCAGCAGCTGCGGCTGCAATGGGTGTTTTGCGCCCTATGTGCGGTGCTGGCAGCGGCGGGTATTTTGTTGTATTTTCTGCTGCAAGATGTGGCAGAGACGGCGATGCTCCCGGCACTGAGCGGTATTGTAGCAGCCATGGCTGTGCTGCTGCCTTGGATGCGGCGCAGTTCCGTGCTGCGGGAGTTTGGCAACTCTCCCACACTGACCCAGCCCTTTACCCTTCGGCTGGAGGAGCAGGCGCTGCTGGTGTGGAGCAAATTTGAGCAGTACACCCTGCCCTGGCAGGGGATCACCTACGCCAAAGAGACCAAGGACTATATTATTCTCATCGGGTGCTACCGAATGGGGCTGTTTGTGATTGAAAAAGCAGACTGTGACCCGGCGGATCTGAACGCGCTGCTCAGCGCCCTGCACGAGAAGGCACCGGCCTTTGGAGGTGCAAAATGATTGAAGTAAACTACTGCTTAAATGCGGCGGATTTTGCCGATATGGCGGCGCTGCGTCGGCGGCTGACCCGCATAATCCCCATTCTCTTTTTTGCAGCTGTTGGATTTGGCTGTGCGGTGGCGGGCTTTAGCGCCCGGTCCCACCAGCCTATCGTTGCACTGGCGGCCTGTATGCCCCTGTTGGTCATGGGCGTTCTGCTGCTGTGCCGCGGACCTGTGTCTCAGCGGATGTATACCCGCCTGTGCAAGGCACATCCGTCCCTGACTGCGCCGGTGCAAATGCGCATTACCGGCACAGAGGTGGAGTGGGTAATGCCTGCCACCCAGCCGGATCAGTGCGAAATTCACGCGGTGTACCCTATGGCCATGTTCGGCGCCGTATTTGAGACCGGGCGGCTGTTTGCCTTTGCCATTCCCGGCACCGTTACGCTGCTGCTGCCCAAGCGGGCACTGCCGGAGAGCGAACTGCCCCGGCTGCGGGAAATGCTGCAAAACACCGCTTATTATAAATTGATCAAGTAAAACCTGCCGGGCTGCGGCCCGTATTTAGGAGATGAATGCCAATGGATAACAATGAGATCCGGTATGACAATCAAAAGATCGTAGATGTAGAGATTAACAAAGAGGTGCGCAAGGCCTTTTTGGACTACTCTATGAGCGTGATCGTCAGCCGCGCCCTGCCGGATGTGCGGGACGGGCTGAAGCCGGTACACCGCCGTATTCTTTACACCATGTTTGAGAACAACCTGTACCCGGATCGGGCGTACAGAAAGTGTGCAGACACCGTAGGTACCGTGCTGGGTCGTTACCACCCCCACGGCGACGTCTCTGTGTATGATGCCATGGTGCGACTGGCCCAAACCTTCTCCATGCGCTACACGCTGGTAGACGGTCACGGCAACTTTGGTACCGTAGACGGCGACCCGGCCGCTGCGTACCGATACACCGAGAGCCGAATGAGCAAGATCAGCATGAAAATGCTGCAAGATATTGACAAGGACACGGTGGATTTTGCCTCCAACTACGATGACCGACTGAAAGAGCCGGTGGTACTGCCGGCTCGCTATCCCAATTTGCTGGTGAACGGTTCCAGCGGTATCGCCGTAGGTATGGCCACCAACATTCCGCCCCACAACCTGCGGGAAGTGATTGACGGTATGTGTTGCCTGATCGACAACCCGGATGTGGGATTGCCGGAGCTGATGCAGCACATTAAAGGCCCGGACTTTCCCACCGCCGGTATCATTATGGGTGCTCGGGGCATTCGCCAGGCCTATGAGACCGGCCGGGGCAAGATCTATCTGCGTGCCCGGGCAGAGATCGTAGAGAGCAAGGGCGACCGCTACAAGATCGTGGTTACCGAGCTGCCCTACCAGGTGCGCAAGGCGGCGCTGATCGCCAGCATTGCCGAGTTGGCCCGAGACAAGAAGATCGAGGGCGTGGCGGACATTAAGGACTTCTCCTCCCGCAAGGGTATGCACATTGAGATCACCGTTAAGCGGGACGCCAACGCCCAGGTGGTGCTCAATAACCTGTACAAGATGACGCAAATGCAGGTAACCTTCGGTGTGATTATGTTGGCGCTGGTAGACGGCGTGCCCCGCATTCTTTCCCTGAAGGAAATGCTGCAAAATTACATCTCCTTCCAGGAAGAGATCATCACCCGCCGCACCCGCTATGATTTGAAGAAAGCCCAGGATCGCGCCCATATCTTAGAGGGTCTGGCCCGCGCCATTGATATTGTGGACGAGATCATCGCCACCATTCGCGGCTGCAAGGGCGGCCAAGCCGAGGCCAAGCAGGAATTGATGGCCAAGTACGACTTTGACGAGCCACAGGCTGCGGCCATTGTGGCGTTCCGTTTGGGTCAGTTGGCCGGACTGGAAATTGAAAAGATCCGCACCGAGTTGGGTGAGCTGCACATCAAGATTGCCGATTATCAAGACATTCTCAGCAGTGAGACCCGGGTGTTAGAGATCGTAAAGGAAGAGGCCCGCGCCATCGGCGACAAATTCGGCGACGAACGGCGTACCGAGATTACCGCTGCCTCCGGCGATGTGGATGACGAGGACCTGATCCCGGTAGAGGACTGCATGCTCACCCTGACCACCATGGGGTATATGAAGCGCCAGACGGTAGATACTTATAAGGCACAGAACCGCGGCGGCAAAGGCATTATGGGCATGAGCCGCAGAGAGGAAGATGTGGCCAAGACCATGTTTACCTGCTCCACCCACGACTACATTATGCTCTTTACCAACAAGGGCAAGGTGTTTAAGATGAAGGGATACGAGATCCCCGCCGCCTCCCGTACCAGCAAGGGTATGAATGTGGTGAACCTGCTGCCTTTGGAGAATGAGGAGCAGATCAGCGCTATGGTGCGGGTGCCGGACAGCGAAGAGCGCCAGTACCTGTGCATGGTTACCAAGAACGGTGTGATCAAGCGCACGGAGATCAGCCAGTACGATCATATTCGCAAAACCGGCATTATCGCCATCAATTTGGACGAGGGCGACGAACTGAGCTGGGTGGAGATCACCGACGGCAACCGCAATCTGATCGTGGCTACCCACGACGGTATGAGCATTTGCTTTAAGGAGAGCGACGCTCGTCTGATCGGCCGTACCGCCCGCGGCGTGCGCGCCATTCAGCTGGCAGAAGGCGACTATGTGGTGGGCTTTGCCGTGGCGCTGGAGGACACCCGCCTGCTCACCGTCAGCGAGACCGGCTACGGCCGCAAGAGCAACTTTGACGACTACCGGGTGCAGTCCCGTGCCGGCAAGGGCCTGATCAACTACCATACCGAGACCTACGGCAAGGTGGCCATGATCGCCCCGGTGCGCGAGGACCAGGATATTATTATGATCTCCCAGGAAGGCATTGTCATTCGCACTCCTGTGGATCAGATCTCTGCCTTTAAGCGCCCGGCCAAGGGCGTAAGGGTGATGCGTACCACAGACGAGGACAAGGTGGTTACCCTGTCCGTGGTGGAGCACATGGAGCCGGAGAAAACGGACGACACCCCGGAGGGTGACGGCACAGAAACCCCGGCATCTGCCCCGGAAACCGCAGAATAATAGACACTTAACCGTCTGTGTGTTCACAAAGCACAAGATTTTACAAATTTTTTATTGTAATGACATAAAAAATGAAGTATAATTGTGGCTATGCTTTGGGGCACACAGGCGCTTTTGTTTTTTGTGCTGTCGGTCCCAACGGAACTACCTGCAAAAAGAGGAGATCTTTTTCATGGCAAAAGACTATAATATTGACGATATTTTGTCCGAGGTAAAGCAGCGCCGGGCAGAGCAGGAAAGCAACTTAAAGTCTGCGCCTGCGCCCAAGGCTGCGCCTGTACAGACGGACGCCAATCGAGAAGCCTACGCCGGTAAACTGGTGGAGGAGCTGCTGGGTCCGGAAAAACCCGCTGTAAAGCCGGAACCGAAGGAGAAAAAAACAGCAGCGCCGCAGCCGCCGAAAGCAGCGCCGCAGCCCGCCCCGGCACCCCGGGAGAAAGCGGAGCCGCAGCAAAAAGCTGCCCCTGCGCCGGAAGCCAAACGGGCACCCAAACCCGCCGCACCCAAGGCAGACACTGCCGATGTGCCGGTGCAGCAGGTGCGCCGCAAGCTGCAACCCCCGCCCCCGGCATACGAAAATCGGGATCGCACCGTGACCCCGGACAAGCCGAGCCAAAAGCCGGAAAATCAGCCTCCGCTGGAGCCGGCGAACCTGCGCCACCAAGCCACGGACGAGATGATTGATTTGTTCTCTCTCTCCGGCAAGGCTGAGAATGCACCGGCGGCAGCGGACAAAAAGCGCAAAAGCGGCAAAAAGCAAAAAGATCCTAACGCTATGCCTTGGCGCAAGACCAAAAAGGGCAAAATTTCCATTGCCATTATTGTTGTGCTGGCTGTGCTGATTGTGGCCGGCGGCGTTTTTGCCGTGTGCTATGTAAACGGTCTGTTGGGTAAGTTCACCGACGAAGCGGACGATTACAAAAAGACGGACACCTCCTATCATGGTATGGATTTCTTAAAAGAGAACTTTCCGGAGATCAAGGAGCCGTCTGCGGCAGACGCAACGACCTATAAAGAATATTTGAAAAACTGGTACAAAAACGGCGATCCGGTCAGCTCTACCCATGTAAAGAACATTTTGCTCATCGGGGAGGACACCCGGGAGGAGCAGATCAGCGACACCTCTCGTGCCGACTCTGCCATTATCGCCAGCGTCAATATCGACACCGGCAAGATCACTCTGACCTCCGTACTGCGCGATTTGTATGTGTACTTTGAGGCGAACGGTGAGGGCCAGTACGATAAGATCAACGGCGCTGCCTCCATGGGCGGCATGAAGGAATACATCAAAACCGTGGAGCGTTACTATAAGATCCAGATCGACAACTACGCGGTGGTGAACTTTGCCAGCTTCCCCAAGATCATTGACAGCCTGGGCGGCGTGACCATTACCATTACCGATCGGGAGATCAACGAGATCAACAACCACCCCAAGCGCTACGGCAATGTGTATATCGAGAAGAGCTACGAGGGCACCGAGGGTAAGCAGAAGCTGAACGGTAAGCAGGCGCTGGCCTACTGCCGTATTCGTAAGATTGACACGGATAACGCCCGCGCCGATCGGCAAAAGACCGTGCTGCTTCAGGTGTTTAAGAAGATGAAAGGCTCTTCCACCACCGAGCTGCTGAAAGTGGTCAATGACCTGGTGGGCTATGTGTACACCGGGTACAGCAAAAAGGAACTGGTGAGCCTGGCTACCTATGCGCTCTCTAACGGTTGGATGAATTATGAGACCCAGACTTTTTCCGTGCCTACGCCGGATCATGCCCGCGGCGGCAACTACCTGATCGGTCCCACCCAGCTGACCCCCTGCGGTCCCAGTCGGGGCGTGTGGCTGTGGAAGTCAGATATTCCCCAGGACGCCTACGACCTGCAAATGAAGATCTACGGCAAAAGCAATATTAAGTTGGCGGAGAACCGCTGCGATTATTGCAACCTGCTGTAACGGCAGAATAAACAGAAGAAGAAATGTAAAAAAGCACCCCACCCGGGGTGCTTTTTTGATGATGGTTTTGTGTAAATGCGGGCGGCAGATTGCCGCCCCTACGAGTAAATAGATGTTAAAAAACATAAAAGACCGCAGGCGTTTTGGTAACCGGTGGACCGTAGGGGCGGATACCATCCGCCCGCTTGATCCCAACATTTTTTATTTATCAAATTCCATTTTGTAGGGTGCGATGCCCACATCGCACCGGAAAATCTCGCCGAATAATCCCTCCGAGTTTGCCGGTGGCAAACCCACCACCTAACCGGTGCCCGTCCCCTCTGTCGCTGCGCGACATCTCCCCACACCGTGGGGAGTCACCCTTTACAAGGGAGGCAAATCGGTTACAAGATTTTAGTCCTCTACCTGCTCCAACTGTGCCATGGGAATGGGGGCGGTGTCCTCCACTTGCATTTTATTGGCGCGCATCCACAGCGCCGGGTCCAGGTGTAGCTTGTAGCCAAAGCCCGGGTCCGTCTGCCAGTTGGCCATGGCTGCCTCCGGCAGGCCGTAGCAGGTGAGCAGGGTCATCATGACCCCGGCGTGGCACACCAGGGCGATCCGCCGGGTGCCAGTTTGGACGCAGCCGGAGATCACTTTTTCAAAAGCGGCGCACACCCGGTGCATAAACTGGGCGTTGGTCTCGCCGTACGGCGGGCTTGCCTGCATATCCCCTTGCAGCCAGTCCCGAAAGTCCAGGTTGTCCTGCAATTCCGCAGCGGTCTTGCCCTCAAACTCGCCGAAGTTATATTCCTTAAAATCCTCAATGGTAATCAAATTGTTACGCGGAAAGAGGATGGCGGCGCTGTCCTTGCACCGCTTTAAGGGGGAGGTAAACACGGCGTCCACCTCCGGGTACGGGTACTTGCCCCGCAGGGTATGCAGTTGGTTGATACTATCCATAGTGAGTGGCAAATCCGTCTGCCCAATATACTGTGCGTTTAGGTTGCCTTTGGTGAGCCCGTGACGAAAAAGATAAACCGTGTATGACTTCAATGCAAAATCCTCCTGAACAACGGCGATAGCCGACGAAACATTACAAATTGTTGACAGAATAAAATAGCCCTTTACAAAGAGTATAAGCTGATATATAATACTCGTTGTAATATTTTTGGGAGTGAATGAACAAATGGAGATCCAAAGCGAGAACCTGGAACAGGTCAAAGAAGAATTCAAGGACCTGAAAGGGCGGGCCAAAGCCGCCAAGCGCGCCATGCGCCAAAGTAAAGCCGACAAGGCGGAGAAAAACAGCAAGTTCGCCGCCACCCTGAGCCAGCTGCGTCGGGAGCGGGGCATCAGCCAAAAAAAAGCCGCCGGCGATTTGGGCATCAGCCAGGCACTGCTGTCCCATTACGAAAAAGGCATTCGGGAGTGCGGGCTGGACTTTGTGGTCAAGTGCGCCGACTACTACGGCGTGACCACCGACTACCTGCTGGGAGTGTCTGCCAGCCGCAACGGACTGGATCCGTCCGTGTATGCCAGTTTGGGTGCAGAGGACGATGATATGCCCCTGAGCACCCTGAGCCAAGCCACCCGTATTTTGCTGGATACGGCAGCCGCTGCCTCTCGCGGGGGCGCTGCCCGGTATATTTATGATTACTATATGCTCAGCCTGTACCGAGGTGCGCTGACTATGGCTAAGGCCGGTATTTTGCCCAGAGAGATGTTCAAGCTGGACTACAATCTGGGTCGTGAATTGGCCTCCGCCGCCTTGGCGGTGCAGGACGCCCGCTTTGTGTTTATTGAGGACAAAAGCCGCACCGGCTCCGATGTGCCGGAAAAGACGGCGCTGCATACCATCATTGCCGAGGCGGAAGAATATATCCTGAATAATTTTGTGATCGAGTGATCAGAACAGGCTCTCCTGGGTCTGCTCTTCCGCCACAAATCGCGTTAAGATCGTCGCAGACAGTTCTGCGGCGATTTTTTTGAATGTGGGGTAATCCATGGCTGCGTTTTCGTCGCCGCCGTCGCTGATGGCGCGCATTACCGCAAAGGGCACCCCGTTGGCAGCACAAACCTGACCCACGGCGCCGCCCTCCATCTCGCCGCACAGGGCGTCAAACTCCCCGGCGATGGCAGACTTCAGCGCTGCGGTGCCGATAAAGGTATCGCCGCTGGCTACCGTGCCACGATGGATACGCTCGCCGCTGTTGATGGCGGTGCGCGCCAGCCGATCGGACAGAGTTGGGTCCGTTGCCACTTTAATGGTGCCCAGGCCGTTGATAAAGCCCTTTGGCTCGCCTAAAGCGGTAATGTCAATATCGTACTGGCACACATCGGTGGCAATGACGATATTTTTAATCACCACCCGCTCACTTAGGGAGCAAGCTACACCGATATTGATGATCCGATCCACTTGGAAACGGTCAATGAGCAGCTGGGTGCACAGGGCGGCATTTACCTTGCCCGGTGCGCACTGCACCACGGTGATCATCACGCCCTCCAGCTCGCCGGTCACGAAGTCGCAGCCTGCCGCCCGGGTGGTGACGGTGCCGGTCATCTTGTCCTTAATGGTGCGGACCTCCACATCCATTGCGCCGATAATGCCTAACATATACGGGTCTCCTTTTGCAGTAAGGGCCGCAGCAGCAGCCGAAAAATCAGGACGCCGAGCACGGCACCCAGGGTGTTTAAGATAATATCGTCCACATCCGCGTCCCCGCTTTTGGTGAGAAGCTGAAAACTCTCTACAAACACGGACAGGACCACAGGCACCAGAGTGCCCCACAGCACCGGACGCCGCCGCACCGTGCCGCAAAGGGCCAGGGACAGGGAGGTGAAGTACAGCACATTCCCTGCCGAGTGCAGGGCGGTGGAAAAAGACAGGGTGCCGGTCTTGGCATAATACCACAGGCAGTAGATCTCGCCCCGGAAGGGTACGCTGTTGGCGGTAACGAAAATATTGCCAAAGGTGCGCAGCAGAAAAAACTGCAGGATAAAAAGAAACGCACACAAAGGCAGATAGCCCAGGGAGAACCGGCGGTAAAACAGGGCAAAGTCCACACACCCCTTGCTGCACCGGGCGCAAATCCAGCCTGCCGCCAGCAGGGTGAACACGCTGATGAGGGTGTAAAGAAAGTGGTAGATAATGCGGCTGTCGTCCAGCCGGGCAATTAAATTCACCGTATAGCGGTCGATAAAGAACAGCACCAGCGATACCTGCATTAAAACGGCGCAGGCGGTGCCCGCAAAGCGCAGGGAGCGCTCGGTTAAAAAGTTCCACACCGTGACCGCCGCAGGGATCACAAAAGAGAGGATCAGCTTTAACCACTGGTAGCGGAAATTGAAAAAGAACGGTGAGTGCCAGCTGTCTAAAAAGCAGCAGCCTGTAAAAAACAGCCCCAAAACCAGGGCCACACGGCTGACAGTGCGCCACGGACTTGTAGTGTGCATAGGTTCTACCCCCAACATATAGTGACATTATAATATATTATGAGAATAAAAACAAGAAGTAACAGATTTTTGTTGACAACAGGGCGCATTTTATAATATAATATCAACCGCTAATGTGGATCACTATCCCACAAGCCAAAAGTCAATTCGCCTGCACTATGCCGTGCAGAGCATAAGTAAAATCAAGACCAGTTTGATTTTCAGAAACGGAGTGAATGCAAGATGAAAAGAACTTTCCAGCCTAAGAAGCGGCACGCACAGATGGAGCACGGCTTCAGAAAGAGAATGTCCACCAAGAACGGCAGAAAGGTACTGGCCCGCCGCCGTGCTAAGGGTCGCAAGTCCCTGTCTTACTAATTGACCGAACGGAGCGTATTGTGAAAAGCAGCGCCATAAAGGAGAATAAGGTCTTTCGCCGCCTGTACCACCGTGGTAAAAGCAAGGCCGGAGCCAGCCTGGTGACCTATTGTATGAAGAATCGCCGAGGTGAGACCCGGGTGGGCATTACCACCTCCAAGAAAATCGGCACCGCCGTAGAGCGCAACCGCGCCCGCCGGGTGATTCGTGCCGCCTTTTCACAGCTGGAGGACGGTGTGACCGGATGGGATCTGGTGTTCGTGGCGCGCAGCCGCACCACCAGAGTGAAGATGCAGGTGGTCCTGGCGGATATGGAAAAACAGTTGACGGCCTTAGGGGTGTTATCGCATGAAGAACATCGTTAAGAAGCTGGCGATCTTCCTGATTCGTACCTACCAGCTGACCCTCAGTCCCCGATTTTCGCACGGCGCCTGCCGCTATACCCCTACTTGCAGCCAGTATGCACTGGAGGCCATTGAGATCCACGGCGTGTGGAAGGGGTGCTGGCTGGCGTTTTTGCGTATTTTGCGCTGCAATCCTTTCTTTAAGGGCGGGTATGACCCGGTGCCCCCAAAGAAGGACAAGCCCTGCGCTCACCGCTCTACAACTGAATCTAACGAGGACAATGCATGAACAGTATTTTATTAGCTGCCACTTCTTCTTCCGCTGGCATGGGCCTTTTTAAGCCGCTTTATTGGCTGTTCGGTGTGTGCATGGGGTTTCTGATGGATCTGCTGAACAATCAGTATTTCGTGGCCATCGTCATCTTTACGGTGGTGACCCGAGTGATCCTGCTGCCCTTTAACATCCACCAGCAAAAGACCATGGCCAAGACCGCCCGCTTGCAGCCCAAGCTGGCGAAGCTGCAGAAGAAGTATCCGGACCCTAAGGACCGGATGAAGCTCCAGCAAGAGACCCAGGATCTGTACGCCCGCGAGGGCCACAATCCCATGCAGATGGGCTGCGGACCGATGCTTTTCCAGATGGTGTTCCTGATGGGCATCATCGGGATTATTTATTATCCCTTGTCTTATGTGCTGGGGATGAAGGGCTTTGCGGATCAGTCCGCCAACATTGCGCAGGTGGTGCAGGAGCTGGGCTACAAGGGCCAGTATTTGCAGCTGGGTATTTTGGAGAATTTCGGCGCCTATAAGGACACTTTGGTTGAGAAATTCCCCACCCTGTTTACTGCGGACAACTGCGCCGCCATTCAGGCATACCGCGACGGTATGGTGATCGGTAATTTGGATATGACCGCCATTCCCCATTGGAAAGACGGGATCATTATTATCGTTCCCCTGCTTTGCCTGGTGACCTCCCTGGCCTCCACCCTGGTGTCTACCATGATCCAGAAGAAGAACAATCCGGCAGCCGCACAGCAGACCAGCCAGATGCTGATTATGATGCTGATGATGCCGTTCTTCTCCTTTTACATTTCGTTTAAGGTACCGGCAGCGGTCGGTTTTTACTGGATCATCTCCAACCTGGTGGCCATTTTGCAGCAGCTTTTCCTGGCCAAGTTCTTCCCGCCGAAGCGCAGCCAGGCCAGACTGATGCTGGAGAACACCATTTACCGGCGCTCCAGAGAAGCGAACATCAAAAAACTGAAATAACACGACCCCCCGGGTCACCGGGAGGATAAGTCGGAGGAAAGCATGTTAAAAGAATTTGAAGGCAGAGGCAAGACCCTGGAGGAGGCCCGCAACGCGGCCCTCATCGGTCTGAATGCGCCCGCCTCGGCAGATGTGCATGTGGAAGTGGTACAGATGCCGAAGAAGAAGGTGCTTGGCCTGTTTGGCGGCAGCGACGCTGTGGTCAAGGTCAGCTACGACGACGGTAAGCGGGAAAAGAAGCCCCAGCCACGCCGCGAAGCACCGGCGCAGCCCAAAAAGCAGGCGCAGCGCAGCGACAAGCCCCAAAAGGCAGAGAAGCAGAGCGCGCCCCGTGCTGCCAAGGCAGACAAGCCTCGTGCACCGAAGGCGGACAAACCCGCCCGTGCACCCAAAGCAGATAAACCCCGAGAGAAGGCAACCGTGCAGCTTAGCGACGCAGATCTGAACAGCGCCTGCCTGTACTTAAAGCGCCTGATCGAGGGCCTGCAAGTGGAGGATCCCCAGGTGGCCGGCATTCTGAAGGACGGCCTGGTGGAGATCACCATTGACTGCGAGGATTACGGTATTATCATCGGCCACCGGGGCGAGACCCTGGACGCCCTGCAATATCTGACCTCTTTGCAGATCAAAAAGCAGACCGATAAGTATGTGCGCGTGGCCCTGAATGTGGGCAACTACCGGGAAAAGCGCCAGGAAACCTTGAAGAACCTGGCCAAGAAAAACGCGGCCTATGTGCTGCGCACCGGCAAGCGCTATACCTTTGAGCCTATGAATCCCTATGAGCGGCGCATTTTGCACACTGCCATTCAGGAGGTAGAGGGTGTGACCTCTCGCTCCATCGGTGTGGATCAGAACCGTCGCGTGGTGCTGGAGCCGGAAGGCGGCGTGACCAACACCGGCAGTGATCGGGAGCGCTACAACCGTGGCAGTCGCGGCGGTCGTCGCGGCGGCAATCGTTCTGCCGGCAGCAAGCCTGCGGCAGCCCCCAAGGCAGACCGGGCAGACTTGCCCAAGTTCGGCAAAATCGAAGTGCCGAAAAAGGAGACCCCCGCTGAGGAAGCAGCCTCTGCTGCACCTACGGCGGAATAAGTCCAAATACCAACGGCGGAACCGCAGGGCAACCACGGCTCCGCCGTTCTTGTATTTTGCCGGACGGTATATTATAATAGGTATAAATAATATTTTGGGGTTTGTAAAAACAGAGAATGTAGGGTCTGATCCCCACATCGGACCGTGGTAGGGCGGGGGCTTGCTCCCGCCGATCGTAGGGGCGGCACAAAGGCAGCCGATCCGTCGCCCGCATTTTCCACATAAAAAAGAGCACCCGCGTGGGTGCTCTTTTTTACTACCTAATACCTATACTTATTTAATAATCGTGCCGGGGGTATTGGGTGCCATACCGGCGGCGTTGGCCTCGTCCGTGTCAATGTGCATAGCCAGGGCATAGCTGTCAGACACACGCACCACCACATCGCCAAAGGTCAGGTTACGGCCATTGGCAGAGGGAATCTCTACGCTAACGATCTGGCCATTCTCCAGGCCCATACGCTCTGCGTCTGCCGTAGTGGCGTGGATATGGCGCTTGGCAGCGATCACGCCCTCGGTCAGCTCCACCTCACCGGCAGGGCCCACCAGCTTGCAGGCGCCGGAACCGGCAATATCGCCGCTCTCCCGCACCGGGGCAGTCACGCCGATGGAGCGGGCGTCCGTCAGGCTCAACTCCACCTGGGTGGCCTTACGCACCGGGCCCAGGATAGACACAGCCGGGAACTCGCTCTTGGTACCGATCACGCGCACACGCTCGTTGCTGGCATACTGGCCGGGCTGGGACAGCATTTTCTTCACCGTCAGCTCATAGCCCTTACCGAACAGGGTCTCCAGATCTGCCTGGCTCAGATGTACATGGCGGGCAGAAATCTCAACAGTCACTTGATTGTCCATGATAAAACCTCCAAAAAGTTGTAATTCTCGCTTACGCACATATTTTATACCTTTTTTTATTGTTTTTCAACCATTATTTTGGTACAATGAGCAAGGTGATAAAAATGACATTAGACGAACTGAAAACCCACTGCCTCAGCTGCACCGAATGCGAACTGTGCAAGACCCGCACCCAGGTGGTCTTTGGCGTAGGCAACCCGGCGGCAGACATTCTCCTAATCGGCGAAGGACCGGGAGAGAACGAGGACCTGCAAGGCCAGCCCTTTGTGGGTCGCTCCGGCAAGCTGCTGGATCAATTTCTGGAGAGCATTGACCTGAGCCGGGAGAAGAATGTGTACATTGCCAATATGGTCAAGTGCCGCCCGCCTAAAAACCGGGACCCCAAGCCGGAGGAGCAGGAGGCCTGCCTGCATTGGCTGCGGGAGCAATTTAAGATCATTCGCCCACGGCTGGTGATCTGCGTAGGGCGCATTGCCGCCCAGCGGCTGATTGACAAGGACTTCCGAGTCACCCGCCAGCACGGCGAATTTATCGACAAAAACGGCACCCTGTTTATGGGCACTTACCACCCGGCGGCCATTCTCCGCAACCCCAATAACAAAGAAGCCGCCTTTGGCGACTGGCTGAAAGTGCGGGATAAAATCGAAGAATTGCATCTGAACGTGTGATGGATTAAAGAGCGCAAAAAGAGGCTTGAACGCAATGTTCAAGCCTCTTTTTTGTCGTCACCGCTGGCAAATCCTGCGGCAGGGTCTGTATCCGCCGATGGTAAGTGGGGCAATCTGCCATCCTACATGCGCTGCAAACCCGATGTTAATTCACATTTTGCAGCCGCTCCGGCACATACTCGTCGTTCAGCGACTGAATATGCTGCTCCACGGTGCTCACCCGGCTGCGGATGGCGTCCTGGTGGGTCTTGTCGCCGGACAGGTACACCACGGTAAACACGCCCGCATCGTACCCGGCGTCGTTCATAAAGTACGGCACAGTATAGCCCCTGGTGTTAAAGGTGGATTCGTACACACTTTCGTCGTCCAGATAATAGGTCTTGTATCCGTACTCGTACTCCATCTTCGCGTCATACACCACAGAGAACTGCTCTCCCTTGAGCCGAAAGATCCGAGAGGCCGCCGTATACACCGACTGGCTCTCCCGCCGATAGGCATTGAAGCACAAGTCCGTCTTTTTGCCGCTTTTGCGCAGGATATAGAACTGGGTGTTTTGAGCCGTTTCCTCATCATCTGTAAAGGGCTGGCAAATCTGATCCCGGGTAAAAATGCACTTGGCGATGCTGCCGTTCCAGTTGTACACCCGCAGGCTGTATACCGGCACATTGATCAGGGTCTGCTCCCCGGTCCAGTCGTTCTTCTCCGTCTTTTTCACCTGGCGGCGATAGACGGTGAGCAGCTCCTTGTTGCCATCGCCGTCAAAATCAATTTCTTCCACCACAGCCAGGCCGTCCACATAGCCGATACCGCCCTCGGTCTTGTAGGTAGCGGAGCCGTACTGCCGGTTCAGATCGTCTACCACATCGTAGTAGGCTTGCTTTTTCAGCGTGGCATCCGGCAGGCTGGCCTCGATCTCCGCCGTGGTCTTGGTATTAAATTCCTCCATGGCGGCGGTCACCGTATCCACCAGCACCTCCGCCCGGGTCTCCCGAATACAGGAAAGCTGCAGCCGCTCAAAATCCTCGGTATTGGGCTTGTCATTTTGGGAAAACACGCCGGTATCTACATTATATTGGCAGCTGCCGGCCTTTTTGAACTTCTTGCCCCGCATGGCATACAGGGTCACTTCCGTGGGTTTTTGCGGGTCGCACACCCCCACCTGGTAGCGGCGCCCGGTGTGGTACAGTACCACCCAGCTGCCCAGCTTGCCATCGCCGGTGGCATAGCAGGCGTTGGCGGAGTAGAACTTGCTGAGGTTCTTGCCGTCAAAGCCCCAAATATCAAAAAAATACAGGCCCTTTTCCAAATAGCAGATCAGCAGTTCGTCCCGACCGTCGCCGTTAAAATCCATCCGCCGCAGATAAGACACGCCGGTCATTCGCGCCATTTTCTTGCCGTAGCGCTCGTCCATGGACTCCCAGCGGCAAGCGCCGTACTTGGCGATATAATCAGTGCACACCTGCCCCGCCTGATCGCAAAAACGCTCGTTCCACTTGCTCTGGTTGTGCAGGGACACGGCAAAGGAGATAATGGCAATCACCACTGCCAGCACAAACAGTGCCACCGCCAGCCACTTCAGCGCAGCCCGGCGCAGGTTGGGATAGTCCCGCAGTTCTTCTACGATTTCTTCGTCCCGGTGCACCGTGCGGCGCAGCTTGGCGCCGTTCACTTGCAAGGCAGCAACCAGTTGAGCCAAGCGCACCTGCGCAGACGGCTGCGGCTGTTCTTCCTCGTCGTCAAAGTAATTATACGGCTTCACGGCGCCACCTCCCTTCGGTAATGCTGCCCGGTTCTTCCCTCATTTTAACACGGATCGCCCCGGTACGCAACTATATCGGCAAATTCTTTAGAGAAACCCCACTTCTTACCTATATGTTGTGGTGCCGATCGTTATGCCCACAAGAGGGCGGCACTTTTTATTCCCACCGGCAAAAAAAGGGCTTGACAAACCCGCCCCTGCTGGGTATAATAACACTATCGTTTGCGGATTTAGCTCATCTGGTAGAGCGCCACCTTGCCAAGGTGGAGGTAGCGAGTTCGAGTCTCGTAATCCGCTCCAACAAAAAGCACAAGGCATTTCGCCTTGTGCTTTTTTGTTCGTAGTATCTTTGCGCAAGACTCGAACAGGGCAACCCGTCAGGGTAGCAACAGTCCGGAGGACTGTTGCGATGCCCGCGTGCGTGCCGGTGCGCGCAGAAGCGCACCGGGCGAGTCTCGTAATCCGCTCCAACAAAAAGCACAAGGCATTTCGCCTTGTGCTTTTTTGTTCGTAGTATCTTTGCGCAAGACTCGAACAGGGCAACCCGTCAGGGTAGCAACAGTCCGTGGGACTGTTGCGGTGCCCGCGTGCGTGCCGGTGCGCGCAGAAGCGCACCCCATTTTGCACACCATACCCCACCCCGCTTGTGGCCGAATTTACCGGCACCGCCATATCTTGCGGCTTTACAAGGGGACGCGGATTTGCTACAATAAAAAGCAGAGCGCCACCGGCGCAGAAAAGAGGAAATTTCCACCTATGCAATACACCATTCCCCCCTTTGGCCCCCTGTGGACGGACGGCGTGTTTACCGTGCCCACCTGCGTGGCCGATCGTTACTTAAAACTGGCCAGCGCCTACCAACTCCAGGCGCTGCTGCTTCTTTTGCGCCACGGCGGCAGTCTCAGCACCCGGGAACTGGCCGGCGCACTGGGTATCCCGGAGCGGGACGCCGACAGCATTATGGACTTTTGGGTGGCCGAGGGTCTGCTGCAAAGCGGCAACAGCCCGGCAGCCCCTGCGCCCGCCGAGCCCAGCACAGTACAGATCCCGGTTATGACAAAAGTGCCCCCCACTATGGGCGCGCCGGCCGGCCTGACCGTGCACCCGCCGGTAGCGGAAACGCCAAAGCCGAAAAAAGAGACCCTGTCTCCTCCCCGGCTGACCCCGCGGGATATTGTGACCCTGTGCCGGGAAAACAGTGCCCTGTCCGATCTGCTGACCGAGGCGCAAACCGTGCTGGGGCGCACCATCAGCACTGCCGAACAGGAAATGCTGGTGAATATGCACATCTACTACGAGCTGCCGCCGGAAGTGATCCTGATGCTCTTGGGCTATTACCGTGGCGAAAAAGAAAAGGGCCGCTCCATCAACCTTGCCTACATTAACAAAATGGCCAACTCCTGGTCCGAGGACGGGGTGCGCACCGTGGCGGACGCAGACGAAAAGCTGCTGTACCTAAGCGGTACGGACAAGCTGTGGGACAAGGTGATCACCATGACCGGCATTCGCCATCGGTCGCCCACCGCCCGCCAACGCCAAATGGTGGCAGACTGGGGTCGGGATTTTAGCGACGATATGCTACAACTGGCCTGCGATATTATGAAAGAGAACGCCGACAAGCCATCGCTGAAGTATATGGACAGCGTGCTGCGCCGGTGGAAAAAAGAGGGACTGACCACCCCCGCCCAGGTGCAGGAGCAGCAACAGAGTTTTACCGCCGCCAAGGCCAAAAAAGCCGACGGCCGCCTGCAAGGCAAACCCTCTTACGACCTGGAGCAAATCAAGAGAGACACCATGAACAATACGGATATTAAGTTCTAAGGAGAAGCTATGTATAGTTCCGATCTTTACCAAAAAGCGCTGAACCGGCTGGATCGCCGCCGGGAAGAAGACGAGTTGCGCACCGCCGCCACTTTGGCAGAGGTCAGCGCCAAGGTCCCCCGGCTGGAGGAAATTCAAAATCAGCTGCGACAAGTGGGCTTTTCCATCTCCAAGGCGTTCTTTGCCAAAGACGCGAAGGCGGAGATCGACAAGCTGCAAGCGGAAAGCCTGCGCCTGCAAGGGGAAAAGGAGCGGCTGCTGGTGGCTGCCGGTTATGCGCCGGACGCTCTGGCCCACCACTACCAGTGCCCCACCTGCAAGGACACCGGCTATGTAGGCGACCGAATGTGCACCTGCCAGCGCGAACTGCTCAAGGACTTGCAGCGGGAGGCCATTCGCCGCCTGGCGCCCCTGGACAGCTGCACCTTTGACAGCTTTGACACCAACTATTACCCGGAGACGGCGGAGGACAACGGCATTTCGCCCCGGGCGAAGGCGGATAAAATCGCCGAGGCCTGCCATCGCTACGCCCAGCGGGTATCTTTGCGGGAGCCGGCCAACCTAATGCTGATGGGTCAAACCGGCCTGGGCAAAACCCACTTGAGCCTGGCCATTGCCAATGTTGCCATCGGCCGGGGCCTGTCCGTAGAGTACGGCACCGCCTACAATATCCTGTCCGACCTGCAAAATGAGAATTTCGGCCGCACCGGCAACCTGCAATATACGGAGGAGCGGGTGCTCCATACGGACCTGCTGATCCTGGACGACTTGGGCACCGAGTACACCTCTGCCTATACCGTGGCCTGCCTGTACAATATCATCAACACCCGCATTCTTTGCAGCCGCCCCACCGTCATCAGCACCAACCTGGGCTTTGATGAGCTGGCGCAAAAATACGACCAGCGCATCACCTCCCGCATCGCCGGCGCCTATTCCCGTCTGGTACTGGTGGGCAACGATATTCGGTATATCAAATAAGCGCAAATCTCCGCGCGCCGAAAGGGAATAAATCAAGACGCATTATATACAGAACATCCTACAAAAAAAGCACCCTTAAAGGGTGCTTTTTTCTTGTGAGCGCAGGGCGGCAAAGTCTGTGACGGTTTGGCGAGGGGCGGTGGGGGTGGAATACACCCAACGGTCCATGCGGGTGCCGTCCACATAGTAGGTCAGGGGCGTCACCGGTGCCGGCGGGTCAAAGGCCTCTACCACCACCAGCTTGATCTTCATTTTCTCCGGCAAAATAGACTTCACATACACAGCCACCGGCTGACCCGGCTCCAAAGCGGCGCTGGGCTCTGCCAGACCTGCCAAATTTGGGGTCAACTCTACAAACACGCCGTAAGGCTCTACGCTACGCACCACGCCGGGCACCGTCTCACCGGAGGAGAAGCCCGCTGCATTCTGCTGCCAGGTGCCCAGCAGCTCCTTTAGACTAAAAGTCAGCTTATCCGGCTCTCGGCTGCGCAGCACCACCCGCAGTTCCTGTCCCTCTCGCAGGCGGGCACGGGGGTGGTCAATGCGGCTGACCGAAAGCATATCAATGGGGATCAGGGCGTTCAGCCCCGCCCCCACATCAATAAACGCGCCAAACTTCTCCAAATGGGTCACCCGGGCAGGAATCACGTCGCCCGGCTCTAAAGTGTCCAAAAACTCCGCCTTGCACCGCAGCTGCACCGCCCGGCGGGAAAGAATAGCGGTAAAGGGGCCGTCGTCCTCCCGCTGAAAGCCTAAAATCGAAAAACACACCCGCTTGCCAACCTTAGAAATCAGGGCAATATCCCGCACCGTGCCGTCGTCGATTCCTACGGCGCCCTCCTCCCGGGGAATGATCCCTCGCATGGCACCCAGGTCCACATGAAGATTATGCTCCCGGTCACAAAGCAGCACCCGACTCTCCAGTATGGATCCCTGCATCATCGCCCGGCGCAGCGCCTCCGGTGTAGTAAATTGCCGATCCAGTTCTGCATTCATTCCCTCCGGGTAGAATTCCATGTTCTCACGCCTTTCCGAATTGCCTGTGCTATAAATATATGCCTGTCGATAGGCGGATATGTTGTAAAATCGGCCAAAAGGTGCTATACTGTAAACAAGAATAAACGAGGGGAGAGCCCCATGGAATTACAACTGCACGATCGGGTCAAAATGAAAAAGCCACACCCTTGCGGGTGCGCGATCTTTGAAGTGACCCGCCTGGGCGTAGACTACAAATTAAAATGCACCGGCTGCGGGCGCGAGGTGCTGCTGCCCCGGATCAAGGCGGAAAAGCTGATCCGCGGCGTGGTACAGGACGGGTAGCCCGTCTCCTTTTCATTATATAATACATATAAAAGGAGACGCTTATGTTTGAAAAACTCAGCCGTGTAGAAGAACGGTACAACAAGATCGCCGCAGACCTGTGCGACCCGGCGGTGGTGGCAGACATCAGCCGCTACACCGCCCTGATGAAAGAACAAAAGCACTTAACCCCGGTGGTAGAGACCTTTGCCCGCTACAAAACCGCCAAGACGGCGGCGGAAGAAGCCCGAGAGCTGCTGCAAAGCGAAAGCGATCCGGAGCTGTGCGATCTGGCAAGAGAAGAACTGAAAGACAGCGAGGCAGCGCTGGAACAGCTGCAAGAGCAGTTGAAAATTTTGTTGCTGCCCCGGGATCCTAACGACGACAAAAATGTAATTATTGAGATTCGCGGCGGCGCCGGCGGCGACGAAAGTGCCCTGTTTGCCGGGGTGCTGTACCGTATGTACAGTATGTACGCAGAGCAAAAGGGCTTTAAGAGCGAAATTCTGTCTGAGAACGCCACGGAGCTGGGCGGATACAAGGAAATCAGCTTTTCCATTGACGGCGACGGCGCCTACTCCCGCTTTAAGTTTGAAAGCGGGGTGCACCGGGTGCAGCGTGTGCCGGAAACAGAAAGTCAGGGCCGTATTCACACCTCCACCGTAACGGTTGCGGTGCTGCCGGAAGCGGAGGAAGTGGACTTTGAGCTGGATCCCAAGGACTTGCAGATCGACACCTTCCGCTCCTCCGGCGCAGGGGGGCAGCACATCAACAAAACCTCCTCTGCCATTCGCATTACCCACCTGCCCACCGGCACGGTGGTGGAGTGCCAGGACGAGCGCAGCCAGCATAAAAACAAAGACAAGGCCATGAAAGTGCTGCGTGCCCGACTGTATGACGCAGAGAAGGCCAAGCACGACGCCGCCATTGCCGGCGAGCGGAAAAGCCAGGTAGGCACCGGCGACCGCAGCGAGCGGATCCGCACCTATAACTACCCCCAGGGGCGGGTCACCGACCACCGGATCAACCTGACTCTGTATCGACTGGAACAAATCTTAAACGGCGATCTGGACGAATTGATCGACGCCCTGATCACCGCCGATACGGCAGCCAAACTCAGCGCCGCGGAGGAATGAGACAGGGATTGCACCGGAGGTATTCTACCCCCTAAGGGATTAACCCCAATCAAATCAAGGACACAAGATATGGAAACCAAACAACTGGGAACAACAGAACAAGACCTGGCGCTGGCCGGGGAACTGCTGCGGCAGGGGCAGCTGGTGGCCTTTCCCACCGAGACGGTGTACGGACTGGGCGCCAACGCGCTGAACGAAACCGCTGTGGCACAAATTTACGCCGCCAAGGGCCGCCCCAGCGACAACCCGCTGATTGTGCATGTGGCAGAGAAAGCAGACATTGCCCCGCTGGTGCGGGAAATTCCGGAGAAAGCCAAGAAACTTTTTGACCGCTTTTTCCCCGGACCGCTGACGGTGATCCTGCCCAAGAGCGATAAAATCGGCAAAGTCGTCAGCGGCGGACTGGACACGGTGGCGGTGCGTATGCCGGAGAACCCGGTGGCTCACCGACTGCTGCAACTGGCAGGGGTGCCGGTAGCGGCCCCCAGCGCCAACACCAGCGGGCTGCCCAGTCCCACAAGAGCCAAATATGTGCAAGAGGATATGAACGGCAAAATTGCTGCCATCGTAGACGGCGGCGACTGCGCCTACGGGGTGGAGTCCACGGTGATTACCCTGGCTACCCCTACCCCAACGCTGCTGCGCCCCGGCGCAGTAACCAAGGAAATGCTGGAGGCAGAGATCGGCCCCATTGCCGTGGCTCCCGCGGTGCTGGAAAAGATGGCAGACGGCGAGATCGCCGCCTCTCCCGGCATGAAATACAAACATTACGCCCCCAAGGCGCAGGTGATTTTAGTAAACGGCGACAGCACCGCCTACGCCGCCTTTGTAAACAGCCAACCGGGCTGCTACGCTCTGTGCTATGAAGAAGACCGGGTGGCGGTGCCCAAGGTGCCCTACGGCAAGGCCACCGACGACCTAAGCCAGGCACGAGAACTGTTTGACGCCCTGCGGCGGCTGGACGAACTGGGCGCCAAAAAAGTCTACGCCCGTATGCCCCGCAAAACCGGGGTGGGTATGGCAGTATACAACCGGCTGATCCGGGCAGCGGCCTTTCGCATTTTAGACCTAACCAAGCCTTTTCTTATCGGCGTAACCGGGCCTACCGGCGCAGGGAAAGGCTATGTGTGCCGCCTGCTGGCACAGGCCGGGCTGCACCCGGTGGACTGCGACCGGGTTTATGGCCAGCTGACCGTCCCCGGCGCGCCCCTGCTGCAAGACTTGGCGGCTGCCTTTGGGCAGGAAATCATCAAGGACGGCGCCCTGGACCGCAAAACCTTGGCAGCCAAAGCCTTTGCCACCCCTGCCGCTACGGAAAAGCTGGATCAGGTAACCCATCCGGCGGTGCTGGATGCCTGTGTGCAGCAAGCAAAGATACCGGCGGTGCTGGACGCGCCCCAGCTGTTTGAAAGCGGCGCGGACGCCCTGTGCGCTTACACCCTGGCGGTGACTGCGCCGGAGGACACCCGCCTGGCTCGAATTATGGAGCGGGACGGCATAGACCGGACGGCGGCACGGCTGCGTATGCAGGCCCAACCGGCGGCGGACTTTTACACCGAGAAATGCACATTCACCGTCACCAATGACGGCAGAGATATAAAATCCCAAGTGGACAGAATACTGGAGGCTATCTTATGAATGAAGAAAAAACCAAGGGTCAGCAGCTGCAAGAGCTGCTGTTCAACAAGCGCGAGAACGGCGTAGACTTTATGGATGACGCCGAGCTGGGCGTATGTGATGATTTTTGCGAGGGGTACAAGGACTTCCTCTATCACTGCAAAACTGAGCGAGAGGCCGCTGCCCAGGCACTGGACCAGGCACGGGCTGCCGGGTTCCTGCCCTTTGACGAATTCGGCGACCAGCTGGAGCCGGGCGCCAAGGTATATAAGATGAACCGGGGCAAGGCCATTATCCTGTGCGTGAAGGGCAAGCGCAGCATTAAGGACGGCGTGCGCATTGCAGCTGCCCACATTGACTCTCCTCGCATTGACTTAAAGCAGCGCCCGGTGTACGAGGACAACGGACTGGCGCTGTTTAAGACCCACTACTACGGCGGTATTAAAAAGTACCAGTGGACCGCCATTCCCCTGTCCCTCCACGGCCGCATTTGCAAAAACGACGGCACCTATGTGGATGTGCGCCTGGGTGAGGAGCCGGGTGACCCCAAGTTCTGTATTACGGACATTCTGCCCCACCTGGCGCTGGAGCAGTACACCCGCAAGATCAACGAGCTGATCAAAGGGGAAGAGCTGAACATTGTCATCGGCTCCCGCCCCTTTAAGGACGACAAAGCCAGCGAAAAGGTGAAGCTCAATATCCTCAATTTGCTGTACGAGAAATACGGCATTGTGGAGCGGGATCTGCTGTCTGCCGAGCTGGAGCTGGTGCCGGCCTTTACCGTTGACGACCTGGGCTTTGACCGCTCCCTGATCGGCGGCTACGGCCACGACGACCGTGTGTGCGCCTATCCGGCCTTGCAGGCCATTCTCAGCGTCAGCGAGCCGCCGGAGTACACCTGCATTACCGTGCTGACAGATAAAGAGGAGACCGGCTCCGACGGCAACACCGGGCTGAACTCCAGCTATTTGAAATACTTTATTGAGGATCTGGCGCGACTGGAGGGCTACGAGGGCCGCGATGTGCTGCGCAACTCCAAGTGCCTGAGCGCCGATGTAAACGCTGCCTTTGACCCCACCTGGTCCTCTGCCTTTGAGAAGAACAACGCCTCCTTTATCAACGAGGGCGTGGTGGTCACCAAGTTTACCGGCTCCCACGGCAAAAGCGGCACTTCTGACGCCAGCGCCGAGTATGTGAGCTTTGTCAAAAACTTGCTGGAGGAAAACGGCGTGCTGTGGCAAAGCGGCGAGCTGGGCAAGGTTGACGGTGGCGGCGGCGGCACCGTGGCTATGTATATTGCCAATTTGGATGTAGATGTGATTGATGTAGGCGTGCCGGTGCTCTCCATGCACGCGCCCTATGAGATCGTTGCCAAAATTGATGTATATATGGCGTACAAAGCCTTCACCACCTTCTTTACCAAATAAGAAACGCAAAGAAAACCGACACCCGGGGGTGTCGGTTTTTTGTATATAAATCTATACCTTTTTGCCTCCCTTAACAAGGGAGGTGGCTGCGAGTTTGCGAGCAGACGGAGGGATTATTCGGCAAAAGCGCCCTACATTTTCGCCTTCGGCGCAATCCCCCCTGCGGCTACGCCGCTCCCGCCTTTGCAAGGGGGGCTAAGATATTGACACCTTTTTGCCTCCCTTTACTAGGGAGGCAAAAAGGTTTATCGTAGGGGCGGCAATCTGCCGCCCGCAGGCGCATACCTCCCTACGAGCAAAACTTATGATTGCCGATCACCTTGATCACCGGGCGGGAGTGCATAAACTTGTCCGAGGTTTTGGACGCATTGAAATAATACACCGCACCGCCGGAGGGGTCCCATCCGTTGAGGGCATCCGTGGCGGCTCGCTTGGCGCTGTCTACTACCGGGGCGTACCAGTTGGAGTCGTTGACGCAGGAGAACGCCCCATTTTGGTACACCACGCCGCTGATGGAATTGGGGAAGGAGGGGTGCGCCACCCGATTCAGGATCACGGCACCCACCGCCACCTGACCCTCATAGGATTCGCCCCGGGCCTCAGCGCTGATCACCTTGGCCAGCAGCTCCACATCCGCATCCGAATACCCGGTACTGTTGCCGCTGCTGCTGCCGCCCAGCCCCAGGTACAACAGGGTCTTTGGTCCGGCCACGCCGTCTGCGGTAATGCCGCAGTTCTTTTGAAACGCCTTGACCGCCGCCTTAGTGGCATTGCCGTAAATACCGTCGGCTGCGCCGCTGTAATAGCCCAGCTCCTTGAGCTTCTTTTGCACACGGGTCACCTCCGCACCGGTGGAGCCCAGCTTGGAGAGCACCTGGCTGCTGGCAGCGGACTGCACCGCGTAGTACACCCCGCCGCCAATACATAGGGCGCCGGCAGCCACAGCCAGCACCACAAACACCGTTAAGAAATTCCGCACGGCCTTATAAATCGTCATGAGAGATCACCCTTTCAACACAGTGTGTAAATCAAAAAGGACAGCGCCACCCCGGCCAAGGCACTGAGCAGACAGCGCAGGGCAAAGTGCCACTTCTCTCGCCTGGAACGGCGCACTCTGGGCGGCCGACCGGCGCGGGCAGCCAGGGAATGGGCCTCTCGCTCCAGCACAGCCCGGTCCTCTCGGGCGTACTGGGGTTTTACAAAAAACACGATTTTTTCAAAATACGGGTTTTCCGGATTGGTCACCTCAAGCACCTGTTTGCTGACGCCTTTGATCATGCTGTTCGTCCTTTCTGTTTGCTGAATTTAGTGTGTGGCAAAGATGCCGAAAATATACCGGAATTTTGTGAATTGTGAGCATAAAAAAAGCCTTGACAGCCCACGCGGCCACTACAATCAGTATATTGACCTTGCGCCCACAGATTGTGGAAAAGACGGTGGAAAATGTTGAAAATTTGGGCATTTTTCGCATAATATCGGGCATTTTTCCGGTTGAAAACTCAAAATCATAGGAGTTTTTAACCCTTTACACATAGTTTTCAACATTTTTGAGAAGAAATCCCACACCGCGAATTTTTGTGAAAATTGCTATTTTTTAGAAAATTTCATCTTTTCCTCTTGACAGAGAATAGAACACCCGCACCGCCGTTTGTCAAGAAAAAATATGCACAAAATCGCCCTGAATTTTTTAGTAATGATGGATAAAAGGCAAAAGAAAAAAGAGACTGCCCAGCAGTCCCTTTTTTTGTTTTATCCGATTGCTTTTCTGTTTTACTTTTTCTTCTTGCGGATATGCAGCACCCGCAGGGCGTTAGCCACCGCCAACAGGCACACGCCCACATCGCCAAACACTGCCAGCCACATAGCATTCTCATCAAAAATACCCACGGCGCAGCCAAGAATGATCAGCAGCTTAACCGCAATGGCAAAGATAATATTCTCCCGGGCAATGCCCACGGTCTTGCGGGCAACGGTCACGCCCACCGGCAGCTGGCTCAGGGAGTCGCCCTGGATCACCATATCCGACGCCTCAATGGCCACATCCGCCCCGGCGCCGCCCATGGCAACGCCCAGGTCCGCCGCTGCCAGCACCGGCGCGTCGTTAATACCATCGCCGGCATACAGCACCGTGTGGCCCTGCTGCTGCAAGGCCTGCACCCGCTGCACCTTCTCCTCCGGCAGCAGCTTGGCATAGTAGCCGTCCAGCCCGGCCTTGGCGGCAATATCCGCCGCAATGGACTCTCGGTCGCCGGTGAGCATAATGGCCTGCTTCATACCCATACGGTGCAGCCGGTCAATGGCCTCCCGGCTGTCCGTTTTAATAATATCCGCAAACACAATGTCGCCCAGGAACTCCGTGTCCGTGCAGCAATACACGGCGGTGCCCACCAGCTGCGTTTCTGTAAAGGGCACACCGATCTTTTGCATCAGCTTTTCATTCCCGGCATAGTAGCGCACGCCGTCCACCACCGCAGACACGCCCATACCGGCGTAGTTCTTGGCATCCGTCACCACGCAGTCATCGGCAAACTGGCCAAAGGCCAGGCAAATGGACTTGGCAATGGGGTGGGTAGACAACCGCTCGCAGGCGGCAATGATCCGCAGCAGCTCCCGGTGGTTGTGCTTATCAATACAATGGCAGTGCACGCACTCGCACCGCACAAATTCAAACTTGCCGCTGGTGATGGTGCCGGTCTTGTCAAACACACCCACATCGCAGCGGGCCAGGGTCTCCAAATGATCGGCACCCTTCACCAAAATACCCTCCCGGGAGCAGGTGCCCAGCCCGCCGAAGAAGGACAGGGGAACGGAAATGACAATGGCGCAGGGACAGGACACCACCAGAGCCGACAACCCACGGTAAATCCATTCGTGCCAGTCGCCGCCAAAGAACAGGGGCGGGATCAGCACCAGCGCCAACGCAATGCCGCACACAATGGGGGTGTAAATGCGGGCAAAGCGGGTGATGAATTTTTCCGTATGGCTTTTGCTGTCCTGGGCGTGCTCCAGTGCCGTCAGCACCCGGGCCACCGCCGAGTCTCCATAGGGCTTGTCTACCCGAATGGTCAACGCGCCGTCAATGGCTACGCTGCCGGCCAGCACCTCCATACCCGGGGCAACGGATACCGGGATGCTCTCGCCGGTAAGGGCGGCGGTGTCCACCTCCGCATTACCCTCCAGCACCGTACCGTCCAGGTGGATCTTCTCCCCCGGCTCCACCACAATGGTTTGGCCCGGCTGCACCGTCTCCGGCGCCGCCTCCGTCAGACCGTCTTTCGCTTGTACCCGCACGGTGTCCGGCTTTTGCTCCAGCATACCTTTAATGGATCTGCGGCTCTTTTGCACCGCCAGGCTTTGCAAAAATTCGCCCACGGTATAAAGCAGCACCACGGCGCAGCCCTCAGAATACTCCCCAATGGCAAAGGCGCCCAGAGACGCCACCGCCATCAGCAGATTTTCGTTAAAAATGTTCTTGGCCAGCACGCCCTCCACCGCCTCGCGCAAAATGGAGAAGCCCACAAAAATATACGACAAGGCAAAGGCTGCCAGCTCAACATAATGCCACAGGGTGCTGCTCTCGCTGCCGGGGATCAGATGCTCCACCGCCGCGCCCAGCAAAAAGAAGAAAAGCCCCGGCACAAGCTTGCGCAAAAAGGCCTTTTTGTCAATGTCTTCATGGGCGTGGTCGTGACCGCAGCCGCAGCCGTCGTCGTGGTGATGGTGGTTGTGGCCGCAGGCGCAATCCGTCCCGTGGGTGTGCAATTCTTTTTCGCTCATATTACTCCTCAATGTGTTCAATGGCGCAGTTGATAATGGTTTTTACATGGTCGTCCGCCAGGGCGTAGATCATATTCTTGCCCTCCCGGCGGTACTTGATCAGGTGGTTTTGCTTTAGAATACGCAGCTGGTGGGAGATGGCAGTCTGGCTCATCTCCAAATTGGCGGCAATATCCCCTACGCACAACTCCCGGTCAAACAGCAGCACCAAAATGCGAATGCGGGTGCTGTCTGCAAACAGCTTAAACAAATCGGCCACATCATAGGCCAATTCGTCCGACTGCTCCAAATTATTCGTCAAATATGCATCCATAACAGGCTCCTTCTCCGGCAGGTCCAGTGTTTCTCCCTCGATTTTATTTTATTTTACACCCCTTGTCAACCCCGCCTCTTGACAAACGGCCAGGCTTGCATATAATAATAGGTGACAAATACTTTTCGGGGCAGGGTGCAAATCCCTACCGGCAGTGAAAGTCTGCGAACCCGGCAACGGGCCGAGCCTGTGGAATTCAGGCACCGACGGTGAGCAAGGTATTTCCTTGTAAGTCCGGATGAGAGGAAAGGTACGGCGCAGTGCTGCGCCGCCGTTGGTCTTGTCAAACCAAATTGCCCCGGTACGCCATGTGCCGGGGTTTCTCTTTTGCCCACGGTCAAAAGGAGTAAGAAAGATGACCGCAAATTCAAAAACCACCAAATCCACCTCAAAAACCGGCGCCGCCCGGCGGCTTACCGGCATTGCCATGCTGTCTGCCGTTGCCTTTGCGCTGCAATTTTTGGAATTCCCCATTCCTATTATGCCCGCTTTTATTAAGCTGGACTTTTCCGACCTGCCGGAGCTGCTGGCGGCCTTTGCTTATGGTCCGCTGGCAGGCGTGGCGGTGGCGGGAATCAAAAATCTGATCCACCTGCCGCTGTCCTCCAGTATGTATGTGGGCGAGCTGTCCAACTTTCTGCTGGGGGCGGTTCTGTCCGTTGCCGCCGGCGCAATCTATAAAAAGCACAAGACCAAGCGGGGCGCCCTGGCCGCCGCCGTGCTGTCTGCGGTGATTATGGGGCTCATCAGCGTGCCGGTCAACTACTGGATTATCTATCCGCTTTACTACAACGTGCTGGGCTTTCCCCAGGCGGCGGTGCTGGATATGTACCGGGCCATTTTGCCCGCCACCAAGAGCATTTTGCAGGCGCTCTTTATCTTTAACCTGCCCTTTACCGTTGCCAAGGGGCTGCTGTGCGCTGCGCTTTGCGCCGGAATCTATAAACCCCTGTCGCCGCTGCTGCATGGTAGAAAATAAGAGGATTTCTAACAATCCCTCCGCGTTCGCCGATGGCGAACCCACCACCTAACCGGTGCCCGTCCCCTCTGTCGCTGCGCGACATCTCCCCACACCGTGGGGAGTCACCCTTTGCAAGGGGGGCGGAGATTTTGTAACCGATTAGCCTCCCTTGTAAAGGGAGGTGGCTGCGAGCTTGCGAGCAGACGGAGGGATTTTTCCCATTTCTGTTCTCTTGACATTTCCCCCGGGCGTGTTATAATGACTTCATTACTGGATACGATACTATATCTGTTGTGAAAGAGAGGAATTTCCATGCGCCTGTCGCTGATCGTACCCTGCTTTAACGAGCAGGATAATATTTTTCCCTTTGCCCGGGCGGTGGCCGAGGTATTTCCCGACCCGTCCGATTACGAGATCGTCTTTGTCAACGACGGCAGCAAGGACAAGACCCTGCAAAATCTAAAGGAACTGCACCGGCAAAGTCGGCAGAACATTCGGGTGGTCAGCTTCTCCCGCAACTTTGGCAAGGAGAGCGCCATTTACGCCGGGCTGCAACACTGCGACGGCGAGTATATCAGCTTGATTGACGCGGACCTGCAACAGGATCCGGCCATCGTAAAGCAAATGACAGAAATTCTGGACGCAGAGCCGGACACGGACTGCGTGTGCGCCTTTCAGGAGACCCGGCACGAGAACAAGCTGATGACCTCCGTGAAATCCGCTTTTTACAAAATGGCCACCAATATGAGCGAAGTGGATTTTGTGGACGGTGCTTCCGACTTTCGTACCTTCCGCCGCACCGTACGAGACGCCCTGCTGCAAATGCCGGAGTATTTCCGCTTTTCCAAGGGGCTGTTCAGCTGGGTGGGCTTTAACACCAAGTATATTCCCTATGAAGCCAAAGAGCGGGCCAGCGGCACTACCAAATGGGGGTTCAAAAAGCTGCTGAAATACGGCTGGAACGGCATTTTGGCCTTCTCCACCGCGCCGCTAAAGCTGGCAACGGTGTTGGGGCTGCTTTCCACTGCCTTTTCTATTATCTACTTTATCGTAACCCTCATTCGCAAGGCCACGGAGCACATTGCGGTAGACGGCTTTACCCAGACGGTGATTTTGATCGTTTTCTTTGGCGGTATGCAGCTGTTTACCATCGGTATCATCGGCGAGTACCTGGCCAAGAATTACATTGAGACCAAGCGCCGCCCGGTGTACCTGGCAAAAGAAATTCTCGATTACAAAAAATAATGGTAAAACGAAAGAGAGCGGGCAAGGGAGAGGCTTCGTAAGGAAGTCCTCTCCCTTTGGCTTTTGTAATCAACCGGAATGATTGAATTGTAGGTAAAATCAATCATATTTGGAGGATTACAAAATGGATAAGTACATTTATAACACGAAAAACGGACTTTGGTATGAATTGCAGGGCGATTACCATCTTCCCTGTTTGAAACTACCGAAAGAAGAATCAAGGCATATCGGCGTATGGGCGCAGAAGATGAATAACATCCATAATGCTGCTATGGAAATTGTTTCAAGCGATCTGATTTACGCATAACAAGCTATCGAAAAGGCTGCTGTCAAGCGACGGCGGCTTTTCTTTTTCGGGAAGTATCCAAGAAGTCATAAAGTTTTATGAGTAATGGAAGTAGGCAGCGTTTACGAAAATGTCACAATTCAACGCAGAAAAACCTCAAATACCACTTGCTTTTTCATTCTCGAGATGATATTATTAGTACGGATACTAATACTTTTATAGAGAGGTGATTTGTTTGCGAAGAAGCAGCTGCGAAACAAGGAAGAAAATCCTGACCGCATGCGTTCGCCTTTTTTTGGAGCAGGGGTATAAAAACACCTCTGTCAGTCAGATTGTTAACGAAGCGGGCGTTGCAAGAGGAAGCTATTTGAATCTGTTTCCGACCAAGGATAAAATTTTGCTGGACTTGACCGAGACGATGTTCGGCGGGCAGTTCGGTGCGGCAAGGAGCATTGCGGACAGCAAGCTGCCGCCGGTGTACGCCTATGCGGTGGAAACGGCGATTCAGCTCACACTCACCGAGCTGAATGAGAATCTGCGGGAAATTTATATCGAAGCCTATACCGCTCCGGACACGGCGGAATATATCTATCTTCATA